>Ga0208970_1000003_pt1 | contig 110725 bp, 111 predicted proteins | sample AOAMet2_C49A8_35_2_FD_188078 | JGI IMG/M metagenome (GOLD analysis project Ga0208970, IMG submission 188078) | Ammonia-oxidizing marine microbial communities from Monterey Bay, California, USA - C0912_C49A8_35 (SPAdes) | ecosystem: Environmental > Aquatic > Marine > Intertidal zone | place...
TTTGGAGACCTTTCCAATGCTGCCATAACATCAAATCGTGGTAAGGTTGTTTTATGCTCGTTTCGAAGACGTTCTCTGACATACTTTTCAATAAAATTTGAGGTTTTCAATATTTTTAACCAGGCACGAACCCTAACTTTTGAGTCTATTTCAATTTTATTTAACATTTTATGTTGTTTCTTTTGCTCTATCAGCTAAGCGCCAAAGTTGATCTCGTCCTGCTTCGTAAGGTAATGGCCATTGCATTTCTCTATCACCATTTGCAGCAGCAGTATGAAGAGTCCAGTAAGGATCAGACAAGTGTGGCCGCGCCAGACAAACCAGATCTGCCCTACCTGCCATAAGTATAGAATTTACATGATCAGCTTCATAGATATTTCCAACTGCCATTGTTTGTATTTTTGCTTCATTTCTTATCCTATCTGAAAAGGGGGTTTGAAACATTCGACCGTATACTGGATTTGCATCAATAGAAGTTTGGCCCGCAGATACATCAATTATATCAGCGCCCTGTTCTGAAAACATTTTTGCAATTGAGACAGCCTCATCAGGAGTTACCCCTTCACTTTCTAACCAATCTGTCGCTGAAATCCGGACAGACATTGGTTTGCTTTCTGGCCATGCTTCTCTCATCGCTTTAAACACTCGAAGAGGAAAGCGCATTCTGTTTTCTAAAGATCCTCCATATTGATCTCTCCTGATATTTGATTTTGGAGATATAAAAGAAGAAATTAAGTATCCGTGAGCAGCATGTAGTTCTATCATATCAAAACCGGCACGGTTTGCCATTTTTGTTGCTGACACAAATTCGTCAGCAACTAATTTCATGTCACTTTCATCCAATTCTTTTGGAATTGGATTTTCAGGCGACCAGGGAATAGGCGACGCAGATAGCGTAGGCCAATTATTTTCTTTCAACGGAGCATCCATTTTTTCCCAGCCAAGCTGAGTGGATCCTTTTCTTCCCGAATGACCAATTTGGCAGCAAATTTTCGCTGAAGTTTCTTCGTGAATAAACTTCGTTAATTTTTGCCATTGTTTCTCATGTTCAGATGCGTAAAGTCCTGGGCATCCTAGAGTAATGCGGCCTTCAGGTGAAACACAAGTCATTTCGGTGTAAACTAACGCAGCTCCACCTTTTGCTCTTTCAGCATAGTGAACAAAATGCCACTCTGTTGGACAGCCGTCTTTTGCCTTATATTGTGCCATTGGAGAGACAACTATCCGATTTGATAATTTCATCTCTCTTAATTTAAACGGAGCAAACATAGGAGCTCTGACAGTCTTGGGTTTAATATTTCCAGCTTGTTCTTGAAACCATTTTTCTGCGCTTTCCAGCCACAAGGGGTCACGTTCTCGTAGGTTTTCATGACTAATTCGTTGAGATCTGGTCAGAAGGGAATAATTTAGCTGAACTGGATCTAGATCTAAATATCTTTCCACATCTTCGAACCATTCTACGGAGTTTCTTGCTGCTGATTGCAATCTAAACACTTCAAGTTTTCTCTCATCCTCATATTTTTTGAATGCTTCGGTGGTATTATTTTCAGCATCTATGTGTTTTGCTAAAGAGATGGCACTCTCTAAAGCTAATTTTGTCCCAGATCCAATCGAAAAATGTGCGGTGGCCGAAGAATCTCCGAGAAGCACTACATTTTTATGAAACCAATTATCGCACAACACTCTTGGAAATCTTATCCAGGCTGAACCACGAATGTGATTGGCATTCGTCATCAATTTATTTCCACCTAAATTATTTTTAAAAATTTCCTCGCAAATTAATATACTTTCTTGTTGAGAAAGAGTATCAAAACCAAATGCGTCAAAGGTCTGCTGTGAACATTCAACAATGAAGGTCGCAGTGTCATTATCAAATTGATAGGCGTGGGCCCACACCCAACCATGCTTTGTTTTTTCAAAAATAAAAGTAAATGCGTCGTCAAATTTCTGGTGTGTGCCTAACCAAACAAACTGACAAGTTCGCATATCAACGTCTGGTTTGAAAACATTATCAAATTCATTACGGGTTTTGGAGTTCAACCCATCGGCAGCAACAACAATATCATATTGCTTCATGTAACTTGCAGCTGTTTCTGCCTCAGATTCAAAATTTAACTTTATGCCCAATTCAAGTGCACGTTTTTGAAGTATGATTAGAAGTTTTTTCCTCCCAATGCCACAAAAGCCATGCCCAGTTGATAGCATTTTTTTTCCCTGATGATGTAGCGCAATATCATCCCAATAAGCAAAATTCTCTCTTATATATTTTGCACTTACTGTATCATTGTTCTCCAAGTTGCTTAAGGTTTCATCAGAAAGAACTACTCCCCAGCCAAAAGTGTCATTCGCTTTATTACGTTCAATTATCGTAATATTTGTAGAGGGACTCCTTAATTTTAGGGATATGGCAAAATATAATCCTGCAGGCCCGCCACCTATTACTGCTATGTTAGACATTTAATCTCCAAAATATGATCATTTGTTAAGAGCAATCTATTTCATTTTTTGCATATTACAAGTTTAAATATTTTAAGCTTAAACTAATTTTTATTCAACTTTACAGTGGATTTTGTGGAATCTTTCGTCGATTCTTTGAGTAGATGTCCATTTCTGATAAGGATCGCACGCCTACTGCTAAAACGACCACCAGTCCGCCAATTATTGTAAAAAATGTGGGTGTTTCACCAACAAAGAGCCAAACCCAAATAGGGCTTAAAGCAAATTCTAATAGCATAAAAAGGGTCAATTCGGCTGCGAAAAGAAATTTTGATGCAAGAATAAATGTTACATTAACACAAGTGGATAAAACTGCCCCATATAAAGCACATAGGAACAGATCGGTAACTGAAATCGTTAACGTGCCAGGGTAAAATATTAAAACCAATGCCATTATAATCAGGCCAGAAATCATCAATGCTGGTAACATCTCAATATTTCTTTTGTAGCGTACCAAGATTGCATAGCCTGCAAAACATATAGCACATAATAAAGCCATAAAATTTCCATAAAGAGACCCAGTATCAATGGAATCTGTAATCATAATCATGATTCCCAATGACGCAATGAGCATGGTATAGATGGTTTTTTTGTGAATAGTCTCTTTTAGTATGATCCAAGCTAATGCAGCGGTTAAAAAAGGTATTACACTTAAAGTGAAGGTAGTAGCAGCAACTGTCGTATTTGTTAGGGCTTGTAAAAAGCTTATACCTGCTAAAGCTAATAGAAACCCGGCAAGAATACCAAATATTCCAGTTTCACGTATTTTTAAAAAAGAAGATCTTCGGTGACGAAAGAAATGAATCGTAAAGGTACCAAGTATAAAAAATAGCGAACGATAAAAGTTAATCTGAAAGGCGTCTGCTTCTTGGATAAATCTTATTACCAATGCACCAAAGCTTATACAAACTGAACCTATAATCATAAGGACTATAGCTCTACGTCTACCTGATAAAGTTATTGGGACGCTTTCAACTCGCATAGAAAACCTTAAGGATTGAAACTGTTACATTACGAAAACCTAAAAGTTTATTGATTTTTTTTTCTGACGATACAAGTTAAATTTGATTTGTTCATTAACTTAAAAGTTTTCCACCCAAGGCCGCAATTCTGTCTCCCATGCCCAGGCACTTCTATGTTGGTTATGAAACTGGAGATATGTCTCTGCTATTGTATCTGGGTCTAGCATATTATCTTCGCCATTACCTACTCTTTCTGGCCGCGTGTTCGATCTAATTCCGCCATCAATTACAAAGTGAGCAATATGAATATTTTTGGGGTGAAGTTCACGCGCTAGAGCTTGAGCCAAACCTCTTAAAGCAAACTTTCCCATAGCGAAAACTGAAGAGTTTGCATAACCTTTGACCCCTGCAGAAGCTCCTGTGAAGAAAATGCTACCACTGCCCTTCAATAACATCCGCTTTGTTGATTCCTGAGCAACTAGAAACGCTCCAAAACTAGTTATTTCTAACGCTTTTTTAGTAGCTTCGGCATCTAGTTTTTCGATAGGTCCTCTTACTCGTGCGGAGGGGTTGTAAACAACTAAATCTGGTGTGCCGATACCATGATCAGTATCGTGAAATAACTTTTGAACATCGCTGATACTACTGGCATCGCACGAGTACAGAGATGCGTTGGTTTCTTTAGAGAGCTCTTCTAATTTTGCGATATTTCTGGCAGCTAAAGCTACTTTCATTCCTTGTTTCGAACAAAGACGGGCTAATGATGCGCTAAGGCCTGGGCCCGCACCAATAATTAATACACTTTTTACCATAATAATTTCTTTTCGTTTAATTAATAAATTAGGTTTAATTAAGCTATGACAGTAGCTTAAACAAAGATAAAATCAATTAAAGTGAAAAGAAGACAAAATAGAAAGATTACCAATCCAAGGACTAATAATACCGGTTGCGTCTTTTTAGCGCTAAAGATTGGTTCAAAAATTGGCCAAATATATTTTTTTATCATCACATGATTTCTACAAAATTTGAAATAGGATCTAAGCAGTCAATAATCTACAACTTAACACCAATCAAAATAATTTAAACTATGTCTTTGTCAAAATTTAATTTTAGGTCGAAGGCTAAGCACTTGCAGATACGTAATGCACGGTTGCCTTAAGTTTGGTGCAATTATTACTTGATCTCTTTATTAGTTCAATTTTTAATTCGTCGTCAATTTTTTTGTGTGTTTCGGTGTCAAATGGGGCTTCTTTTTTTATTCGAGCGGCCAGCCCAATTTGATTAAAAAATGTTATTTGTGTATTTATTGGATCAGTACTTAACATTTCAGTATTAATTGTTTTTATTGTGATTTTATTAAAACCTGATGATTCAAGTGTCTGTGAAAGATAACTTTTACTACTAAATGCCAGAGGCCCAGGTTCAGTCGATGGTTTTGGATGTGGTTTATTTAAATACTTTAGAACAATTTGTAGTGGCAAAAAAAAGAATTCATTGTCCTCTAGAGTTGACCAACATATGAAGTCGAGCCTGCCGTTGGATTTTAAACTACGGTGCATATTACGAAATGCCGCCACAGGATTTTCAAAGAACATAACACCAAATCGGGAGATAATTTGATCATAAAATGAAGGCTTAAATCTAAATGATTGAGCGTCAGCATTTAAGAATTTAATATTTTGCATATGCCCATATTTTTTTTTAGCCAACTCCAATAAAGGTTTGGAAATATCTACACCTTGAATATTTCCATTAGATCCTGCCTTAGCCGATAATAATTTTGAAATTTTGCCAGAACCACAGCCAATGTCTAAAATTTGTTTACCCTCTAGCTGTCCTAATTCCTTTAATAGCTGGCCAGTCATTACTTCTAAAAGTGAGTTCATTTTTGCATCGTTTTTAACCCACGCTGAACCCATCTTGCTATTCCATTTTTCACCTTGGTCTTGATTCTGGCCGTAGACTTTATGGTATTTTTCGTTGGACATTTGGTTAAATTAATTTGTCGGAGAAAAATTAAGGATTAAGATCGAACATTGGTTTCAACTTAGTAGCTCGCTCACATTTTGGCACACCTGCAGCGATATAACCAATAATGCATGACCAGAGTTGTCTTCTGTAAATAACGGTAAACTCGTAACTTAAGCGGCCCTGAATAACTTTACTGCTCTGACCAACCAACTGCTCGGCATGTTCATAAGTTTTATAATTGATGAAATCGTTAGTGCTCTCTCTTTCTACAGAAAACTCTTCACCAAATAATAAAGGCGCGCTTATCAAAATAAAGAAAGCTGCTACAATAAATTTTTTCATATCCAATCCTCTTTGCTACACTTAACCAATTGATTATAAATCTACAAGTTAGTTAACTTAAATAAAACATGACCAAAATTGGAAAAATACAGCTGACTTTAATAGTTAATTTTTGGTTCTGTGTAGTCACCTCGAGGAGATCTCAAGCTTAACAGACCATAGTTCTCAGGAAATTTAGTAGTTGTGGCCCATAAATGATCGCCATAGTAGAAAGGTTTAAACTTTTGTGCAGTTTTTATTGGTAAAGGTGAAATTACTGTGCTTGGTCGGGGTTCGAAAAAGAAGGGAACTGAATGGCGGGCAGTATTTTGTCCTAAAACTCGATGTTTTGTTGCCTTAATTTTTCTGCCAGTCCAGAGTTCCAACAACCCTCCAAAATTTATAGAAAAACTATCATCGATAATTGGTACTTCTACCCATTTTTTTTCACTTGTGAAGGCCTGTAACCCACCAATTCCACATTGCGCTAAGACGGTTAGCAAACCACTATCAACATGAGGTCTGGCGACTTGTTCATAATTTTTGCCTTGAAAGTTAGTATAACGATTAGGCAGATCCTCGCGTTTGTTTAATTTAGTCGTCACTTTTGGATAATGAAGTAATCTTAAAGTAGAAATGCCATCTTTAAATGCATTTCGAAATATATTTTTATTAATAGTCAAACTTCTAGATAGTGAATCCAAAATACAATTGCCTATATCTTCCATACCGATATAATATTTTGCTGTAACTTTTTTCCAGTCTTGAGGCAAATCGCTCTTCTTAGGTATTGGTGTTGGCTCGTATAAGATATCATTATCACTAGAACTTGGTAATGCTCGCACTATATCAGGGCCAATCTCAAATCCCTCTCGATTGTGTGCTTTACTAGATGATAAAGGGAACCATCCTCGGTAAATATGAGAATTCTCTGAAGCAAAATTTTTTTTCCAAAAAGGTCTTTGTTGTTCTTCCGATAAATTAAATAATTTTAACATTATATCACGTTGATCTTGACCAACTTCTAATTTCTTTGGATGGCCAACCACCACCATAAAACCGATCTCAAAAGCAGCTCTCGCTATTGCTTTGTCAACTTCAGTTTTTTTAGATGCGTTTTGAGAAAATAGAGGACCAATATTTATGATGGGTATCTGTGTCATTAGATTTATTTCAAAGATATATTGCATACTAGGTGAAAGTTATAAGTCTATTCTTGTATAGGTTTTAAAAACTTGCAAGTTTAATCATTATGAAATTAATGTTGGCAGTATCAAGGATGAGTAAATGGGTAGTTCGAATAAATCAGAAGAATTTCAATCTCCATTCGTAACAAATTTGAAAAAGGTATTACCAGAGTGGATTGACTACAATGGGCACATGAATGTTGCATATTATACTTTAGCTTTTGATGATGCGTTAGACGATTTTTTAGATAAAATTGGAATCGGGGAGGACTATGTAACGGAATTCCAAAACGGTCCTTATGCCTTACAGGCAAATTACCATTATTTAGACGAATTAATGGTTAATGAGGAGTTTAGGGTGCGTATTTTTTTAGTGGGTATAACTGAAAAATGCTTTCATGCTGCAATGGAAATGTTTAATGAAAACTCAGGAGTGGTATCGGCCGTTTGTGAACAGATTACAATGAATGTTGATCTAACACTTAGAAAATCTAATAAATATCCAGATTGGGTTCGGGAAAAATTTGATTTAATGATTAAATCTCAAAAAGGTAAACCATTACCATCTCAGATAGGTAAATCTCTTGCCTTAAAAAGTTAGTTAACAATTATATCAAAGTATAGTTCTGATTGTTTTAATTGCTCCATCTAATGCTTCACCTTTTTCATCCATCAAGGCAGCTTCACGAAGTCTTTCAACCCATTTTGCTGCATCATCTCTGCCCGAAACTAAGTTAGCTCCACTGAGTACCCTATCAAATTTTGATAAACCTCTAACATGCGTATCAGAATAACCTTTGATTAATCGTCGGCACTTAACTATTTCTACCGCCAATTCGTACTGATCTGGTGCAAAAGAAGTGAATTTATTTATCCAATCTTTTCTATGATCGTGTTCAATAGCATGACGAAGTGTTTTAACTCTATAACTGCGAAGGCCCGCTAGCATATATAAAGTTAGAAAAGTTGGTAAGCTTGTGGAGCGCACTCTTCGACCTTTATTTACCATTTTGTCCAAGCGGTTCATTCTTTTTGGACTTTTCTCGAACCAACTTCCAAAACTTTTTGGGAAAAGGCCGACTATCTCTTCTGCTCTTGGGTGAAAATATTCTGTTATTCTTATTTGGTTATCTTCAGTGGTTCCCATTTCTTGATTTATGCGTTCGGTTCGTTGTGCCCGAGTTTTTAAATCTGCCACCCTTATTATATCATCATATGCCATAGCGTTTGCAATGTGCTTCGCAGATTGAAGTGAAAGCAAGTAATTGTTTTGGGCAGAATCAAGCTCGATTACTTCTTTAAGTTCATTGATATATTCTCGTCCATATTTTGTACTCTGGAAATCAACAACCTTTTTTAAACCCCTTTTGGCCATCTCCTGAATCTCCTGGGGCATGTTATCTATATCATTAATAAGATTTTTCCATTCTAGAAGTAGGGATTTTGGTCCCATTATTTGGAAGTTATTTTTATCCTTATCATTATTTTCTTTTGCAATTAAGGATGGTTGATCTACGGCAAAGATCGCGTCATTAAATGCTCGTATACTTGCGTCAACACCTTTACCTGAGGATCGTATCGATTCTTCAAAAGCTTCAACTGGAAATGGTAGTGCTTTTGAGGCTGCTAAAGCTCCAAAAAGACTGGCTGACACAACAGATTTTGCTTTAACGGCAATTTCATCCATATCCATTAAAATTAGTTTTTTTGCAGCGATCTCGGCTGCTGCAAAAACTTCTGATGAAGCCGCTATTCCATCGCCAGGGACCGTTTTTTCAGAAACTGCGAGCGCACGATGTGTGGAGCCAATAAGGGTTGTTCGATCTGGCGTGACAAAGCCTCTCATGATCGCACGCCCAACCTCCATCATTTCAGAAGCAATTAATATATCAACGTCTCCTGCTGCCGGGGCAAGCGAAAACACGGGCTGTCCTTCACCCATTGGTGCCATTTCAATATAGTAAATAGTTGCACCAGTCCTTTGAGCCACACCTGCTACTGATGTTGCTTGGCAAGCGTACCCTTGTTCACGACATAACTTATCTATCCAGTTTGCTAAGACTCCTCCGCCTTGCCCACCTACGGCCATGATGGCAAGTTTTAAAATTTTATCAACGCGAGGATCCGTCTTCGAACTAATAAATTCTTTTTCAATTATATTCAAATTACCCTCCAATAAAACTTAAGCGTTTTTTTTGTCGACGCATTTGAAAAAAGTTAATTATATTTTTTTGTATGTTAGCAAATATATTTTCAATATTGGTTGGATTATGCACAACATCTGCTTGAAAAAACGAAGGACAAAGAATTGCGGCATCAGCCACTTCGCCACAATTGCCACATCCGACACAACTATGATCTATACTGGCAACAGGGTCATCTCTTAGAGGGTCGTCCAATCTCTTTAATGAAAGTGAGGGGCAGCCTGATAATCTGATACAAGCATGGTCTCCAGTGCAAATATCTTCATCGATACCAAAACGTGGAATTTCAGTTCGGATACCTTTGGAAATATTATTGTTTCTGATGGGTTTTTCACGTCTTTGTTTGTTCAGCATACATTCAGAAGATGCTACAATAACTTTTGGCCCATCGTAATCAGTTGTCAAAGCTTCGTTTAAAACTTCTTTCATTTTCTTTACATCATAGGTTCTATCAATTTGCCGAACCCATTCTACACCAACACCTTTTAAGGCCTTTGAAATTGGATTTTGGGTAGCCTTTGTGTCATTCTTTGCTCTTGATGACATGACATCTTGGCCACCAGTTGCTGCAGAATAATAGTTATCAACAATTAAAGCTACGCTATCGGATTTATTAAATACCATATTCCCTATCGAAGATGATAAACCGTTATGCCAAAAGCCTCCATCTCCTAAGATTGAAATTGCTCTTTTTTCACCACCACCGTCAAAGGCGGCATTGGATGCGGGGCCCAACCCATAGCCCATCGTCGATCCACCTATTTCAAACGGAGGTAAAGTAGCAAATAAATGGCAACCAATATCACCAGTAATTTGATGCTTGCCAAGATCTTTCTCCACAAGTTTCATAGCAGCAAAAATTGGCCGCTCTGGACAGCCAGTACAAAAGCTTGGAGGACGTATTGGCACTGTTTGTGATAAATCTGGTATTTTGGTAGGTGGAGAATTTGGTGAGCGGATTTGACCAGGTAGAATATCGGGCATTGTTGATTTGATGAAACTCGTTAAACTTTCCAGCATTATCTGGCCTGTGTACTCCCCAGCCATGGGAAAAGTATCTTTTCCAAATAAACTTAATGAACTTTTTGCCCGGTACAAAAATGTTGAAAGATTTTGTTCGATGAATTCTGGTTGCCCTTCCTCAACAACTAAAACTGCTGTTTTATTTTTGCAAAATGAAAGGAATTCATCTTCGACGAGGGGATATGTAACGTTCAATATATAGAGTGGAATTGAGCTTTCGCCATTGATGTTTGCTAAGCCCAATCTTTGTAATGCCCGGATAACACCATTATACATTCCACCCTGAATTACGATGCCAATTGGCGAGGTAGGGGGACCAAATATCTCATTTAAAGAATTTTCAATAATAAATTTTTCTGCTGCCGGCCATCTATTCTTAACTTTATCTAGTTCATGCACATAAGACATTGGTGGCAACACGACACGAGAGAAATCTCGTTTTGGATCAGATAAGGCTTCTCTTACACTTAATGGAGGCGGCACATTATCCTTTGTTTGATAACTGCCGGTTACATGACAGCAACGGATCCTGACCATTAGCATAACAGGTGTATTTGATGCTTCGGAAAGTTCAAAACCATTTTTGACTGAATTAACAATTGAGGGTAGGTTTGGGCGAGGATCCATAAGCCAAAACTGAGATTTCATAGCAAATCCATGAGTTCTTTCCTGCATTATTGATGAACCTTCTCCATAATCTTCACCAACAATGATTAATGCACCTCCATTAACACCCGAAGAAGCCAAATTAGCTAATGCATCAGATGCAACATTCACGCCAACGGGACCCTTAAATGTTACTGCTCCTCTAATTGGATAATGCACACTTGCCGCTAACATTGCTGCTGCTGCTGCTTCTGATGCATTCGCTTCAAACCTTACACCAAGCTCAGTTAACAACTCCTCTGCATCGGCAAGCACATCCATCAGGTGAGATATTGGAGCGCCTTGATAGCCTCCCACATAACCCACTCCATTTTCTAAAAGTGCCTTTGTGATCGCTAGAATGCCTTCACCAGTAAATGTATCTCCATCTCCTAAACGCAGATGCTTTACTTCTGATTTAAATGAACGTTCAGCCATGTTAACCTCTAAAACTCATGCTTTCGGATATTTTTTAATATTTTTTGTAATGTGACAATAAATTGTGATTTTTCATCATCATTAATGTCATTAAACATTTCATTATAACTTGTGAGCATATCGGGCCACAAAGACTTGAATGCTTCTAATCCTAATGGCGTTAAATAAACTCTTGTTGCTCTGGTATCGATACTATCTATTTCCCTTTTGATAAGTCCGTCAGTATCTAATTGTTCTAGTGCGCGACTTAAAGTTGATTGCTCAACTACGGCATAGACTGCCAACTCATTTATTAACATTCCTTGAGTTGCCGAAAGAACTGCCAACGCACGCATTTTTGGTGTCGTTAAATCTAAAGAAGTCATCTTAAGGCGTAAAGATTCGTTATATCTGCCCATTATTCTATTCATTAAATATGGAGCAAAGTCATCAATCCAATTATCATCCAATAATGGATTTTTTTTCTTAATATTTTGGAATCTTTTATTCATCCACCCAGCCTTTTTGCTAAATTAAAGCCTGAACCACCACTTAACCCAGGGCCAGGATGTGTAGATGCGCCAATATGATAAAGGTTTTTTATCATAGTTTGGTTATTTATTGAGCTGTTGAAAGGTCTCCAAAGAAAAAATTGCTCGATAGAACAGGCACCGCCATAGGGATCTCCACCCACCAAATTGATATTTAATTTTGATAGTTCTTCTGGTGAATAGCATTGTCGTTTTAGTTTTATACTTGAAAAATTTTTTATATGGCTCTTCAATATTTTTTCTACACGGTCAGCAAATAAATTTGTTAAGCTGTCGTTCCAGTTTGGCTCACATTCTATTAGACCAGCAGCATCTCCTTTAATTACAGATGGGGCATCTGGAATTTGTATCCACAAGATACTCTTTCCAGTTGGGCAACGCGTTGGATCCAATGCGATTGGTTGGCCAACACAGATAGTTGGTGTTTCGGGCAACATGCCACGTTCTGCCTCGTTACATGATTTTGACACTGAATCTATTCCATCAGTTAAATGTATAAGCGCCACATCATTTAACTCCGGATTGCTCCATTCTGGTTGACCATCAAGGGCATAATGGATTTGAAAATTGCCTCTTCCATGTTTAAAACGAATTTCTGCAGCCTTATCTTCTGAATGTTCAAGATTTAGCAACCTATTATATAATTGGCCTGGCGCAACTGAAGCGATTACTCTATCTGCGTGTATTTCTTTGCCATCATTTGTTATTATGCCACCAGCTTTTCCATTCTTTATAATGATTTGTGCAGCATCAGTAGAGGCCATAAAGGTTCCACCATTTGCTTCAATCAATTTGCGGAAAGCACTAACTGCTTCTTTTGACCCTCCCTTAACTATCGGGGCGCCTGCCGCTTCTAAAGCAAAAGCTATCACTTTTCCCATTTGTCCAGAGTATGCACTTTCAGGAGTTAGCCCAGTGTGAAGAACCCAGGGAGCAAACAAGGCTTGCGATAGTTCATCTTTATAGGAACTTTCAAGCCAAGATCTTGCAGGAATCAAAGCAGCACCAAACCAATTAATCAGACCTCGAAATCCTTTTTTCCAGGCCTGCTTAGATATCAGTTTGAATGTTTTCCAAGTCCAAAGAGATCCACCAAGGATCGAAAATAAAAAATCAGCGTTTTGGGCGAGTTCGTTTATATCTTTTGAAAATTGAATACCATCATTAGTATTTAACTCACTCATGCTTTTTACATTTAATGAATGATCAGTTGATAAGATAAGACTTGTGCCACATGGTCGCACAACTGCAGTCGGTTTGGTAGTATGACAGAATTCTAAACCGTGTATTTTTAATTCATCTGCCAGCTCGGCGTAAGCTGGTGAGGTGATAAATAAGACAAAAGTTGCAGCCATTACATCATGCTTGAAACCTGGAAGAGTTACCTCTTGAGTCGACATACATCCACCAAAAAATTCTGAGCGCTCAATGATAAGAACTTTTTTTCTTGCACGAGATAGCAATGCTCCTGCTACCAAACTGTTTATTCCTGAGCCAATTATGATAGAGTCAAAGTCTTTCATCTAATTCACTTTGGTACTAAAGCCAGTGCGCGAATGGGGCTACCTGTACCTCTTTCAATTTTTAAAGGTGCAGCTATCAAAATTGCTCCCTTTGCGGGTAATTTATCGAGGTTGGCCAGTGATGCCAAACCAAAACAATTATTTTTGTGTAGAAGATTATGTGCTGGAAATGGAGGGTCCATACCGCCAGCCTGGCCCGCATCTGTGCCAATGCATTGACTGCCCCAGCCCACAATATCTTTAGATAATAAATACTCTAGGCAATCTACTGTTGGGCCAGGAGAGTGAGGTCCTGTTTCATCAGCGTTTAAGAAAAGATCTTGGTTGTGAGATCTTTTGTCCCAATCAGTTCTCATTACAACCCACTCACCTTTATTAATAGCTCCATTTTCTGACTCCCAAGATTTGATGTGGTCTGCTGTGAGAAGAAAATCTGCATCTGATGCTGATTCTTCAGAGCAATCTATAACATTTACGGGGGCCACCAGCCTTTGAACAGACAATGTGTCGGTGTATCCATCCTCATAATCTTTACCAGTTATCCAATGATGGGGAGCATCAAAATGTGTGCCAGTGTGCTCCCCAAGAACCATCCAATTCCATGCGAAAAATGGTCCATCTTCATCGTATTCAGATATCTTATGTATTTCTACTTTTGGAGTGTTTTTAGCAAAATCTGGTGGGAGTTGCAGGATTGGTGTTTCAGGACCAAGTACCCCTGTGCAGTCAACTACCTCAATTTCCCCAGATAATAATTTTGGACCAAGATTACTTAATAGATCTGATGAACTCATTTTCTTTTCCTTTCTTGTTAATCACAATTTTTTTAGCAATGCGTAAATGATTCGGGTGGACATATTTAAATGCATTTGCAAATATCTAGACATATTTAAATGCATTTGCAAATATATTTGCCTCAGGAGTATTAAGAAATGATGACGAATGAACCAGATGCAATAATTGTTGGAAGTGGTCACAACAGCCTCGCTTGTGCTTCACATCTGTCTGCCAAGGGATGGACTGTATTAATACTAGAAAAAGCGGAGGTTGCTGGTGGAGCTGTAAAATGTGGTGAATATACTAGCCCTGGTTTCATACATGATTGGGCAACGATGAATTTATCTTTATTTGGAGGTTCTCCATTTTTTAAAAAATACCAAGAAATATTGATAAAGAACGGTTTAGAATTTGTTCCTACACAAAACTGCTTTGCTACTGTGTTTCCCGATAACAAGTGGTTGGGCATTAGAAATGATATGTCAAAAAATCTTACTCAAATATCTAAATTCTCCTCTAAGGATTCTCATATGTGGAAAATGCTCACAGAAAATTTTCCTGATGAAGCTGAAACTATCTTTAGATTATTAGGAAATCGTTTGAATTATAGTACTTTATTTTTGCTATCTTTCTCAATGATTAGAAAAAAAGGAATTAGTGGTGCGATTGACTTTATTAGATTTTTACTAATGTCACCTCGAGCCTGGTTGGATGAAAAGTTTGAATCTAAATATTTAAAAACCACTCTTGCCGCTTGGGGAATGCATTTGGACTTTTCACCCGACACGGCGGGTGGTGCCTTGTTTCCCTATCTAGAAGCAATGACTAATCAATCTTTTGGGATGGTTTTGGGTAAAGGTGGGGCCGATACAATAATTAATGCAATGATTAATTTTATAAAATCAAAAGGTGGCCAAATTCAGCTTAATTCAGAAGTTTCTGAAATCATTCACAAGAATAATGTGGCAACTGGAGTTCGACTTATTGATGGTAGCAATATGAATGCAAAACGATGTGTCATCGCAAATGTTTCTCCTTCAGCATTACTAAAATTAACTGGTAAATTTAAAGATAAACGATATTCGAATGCCTTGGCGCAATTTAGGCATGCTCCCGGCACAATGATGATACATCTCGCAATGGATAGCTTACCTGACTGGAAAGCTTCAGTAGAATTAAAAGAATTTGCTTATGTGCATGTGGCACCATCACTTGGGGTAATGGCTAACACCTATCAGCAGGCGCTTGATGGCATTTTGCCAAATCAGCCTGTTATTGTTGTTGGCCAACCAACATCTGTTGATAATTCTCGTGCGCCTGTGGGTAAACATACTCTTTGGATACAGGTAAGGATGGTTCCAGGGCAAATTAATGGTGATGCAGCTGGAGAAATTACTGGAAAGGATTGGTCAGAGATAAAAGAGCATTATGCTGATAGGGTGCTAGATATTCTTGAAGGATATGCTCCAGAAATTAAGAAAAAGATTATAATGCGTCATGTTGTATCACCGATTGATCTTGAAAAAGATAATCCAAACCTTGTGTTTGGTGACCAAATATGCGGTAGTCATCATTTGACACAGCATTTTATTTTTCGCCCGGTTCGGGGATATACGGATGGGACTACGCCGATACGTAATTTGTACCACACAGGTGCTGCTATTTGGCCTGGCGCAGGCACGGGTGCTGGCTCAGGTTTTTTATTGGGCCAAAAGCTCGCAGGAAATTAATTTAAAAGGAGAGTAAAAATGATAAAAATTAATCGAAGAAATTTATTAAAGATCTCGGCCGCCTCGGCTGCATTGGGTACTGCTACAAAACCCGTATTCTCAAGTGCAATCGATGAGCTCGTGATTGCTTACAATGTCAACCTACCAAGTTGGGACCCTACTGTCGGTTTATCATCAGTTAATCCAACAATTCAGGGTATTTATCAATCAGTTTTTGACTTGTTTATTGCTCAAAACACTGATCTTAGTTTTGGTCCTGGTTTGATTACTGACTGGGGATGGAATGATGATAAGAGTCAAATACATATGACTGTAAGAGATGGAGTATCTTGGCATGATGGTTCATCATTTACAGCAGAAGATGTGGTTTGGTCACTTGAGAGAGCAGGCAATCCTGATTCTGGAAACCCAATTCAATTCGTTTGGGGAACAATTGGAAATTATTCTATAGACGGAAATCACATCACTGCAGATGTGTTGCGATACGATCCAACAATTTTCAAATGGATGTCCTTCTTAACCGGTTACGTTATGCCAAAAGCGTATTATGAGAAGGTAGGTGCGGAAGGCTTTGAAGCAGCACCAATTGGAACTGGTCCTTATATGGTTGATAAGTTTGAGCGAAATGCTTTTGTAAGATTGAAAGCCAATGCTAACTATTGGGGCGGAAAGCCAGAATTTGAAAATGTTACGATCAAGTTTGTTACGGACGCATCATCTAGAGTTGCTGAAATTGAATCTGGTAATTCTCACGTAACTTTAGAAATGCCTTACGAGGAATATGATCGGTTGCGTGGCAAGTCTGGTATTAGTGGAACGGCTGCGCCTGTTTCCGACATCGGAATGATATTCCTAAATGATATCGATGTAATGTTAGATCCTAATGTGCGCATGGCGGCTGCTCATGCTATCAATAAGCCTTTGATTATTGAACGCTTAATGTCTGGTTATGGTGTTGCAATTGATACGTTGCAAACGCCTGATTATTCGGCCTATGACCCGTCAATTTCAGTAGCGTATAATCCAGAAAAATCAGTAGAACTTCTAGCTGCTTCTGGCTACTCTACTGATAATCCAGTGAAGTTTAAAATTCAAACCACAAAAGGATTTAAACCTAAAGATTATGAAGTAATTCAAGCGATCGTAGGATTATGGCGTAAAGTTGGTATCGAAGCAGAAATAGAGGTTTATGAAATCGCAAAACATTACGAGCTCAGAGCAACAGACACTCTAGCTCCCGCCGCTTTTTATAATTGGGGCAACTCAGTTGGGGATCCAACTACTTCTACTGGTTTCGCGATGTTTGGACCGTCACCTCATTCAGTTTGGGATGGAGAAGACCTAATCAACATGATTGGACCTCTTTGGGGAGAGTCAGACGAAGCAAAAAGAATTGAGGGTTGGAAAGCCGTTGACCGGCATATTGCAGAAAATGCATTAGTGATACCGCTATTGCAATACATACAGCCTATCCTTCATTCCTCTGGTGTAAATGTTGTTCCTCATGCTTCAGGAGCATTACTACCTCATTTGATGACTAGAGGTTGATAAAAAGCAGGACCATTAAAGCTCTTTTTTGATGGTCCTGATTTATTAAAAGGCGCTAGATGCCCATTTTAAAGAGATTATTTATTAGAATCTTATCTATAGCTGTAACGTTGATAGGCGTTTCAATTATAGTTTTTGTTGTAATAAGAGTGGTTCCTGGAAACCCTATTTCAATGATGCTTCCGCCGGGAGCGAGTGATGATGATATTTTGAGGTTAAAAACTCTTTACGGTTTTGATAAATCAATAATCGAGCAGTTTTTTATCTGGATAAGCGGTGTTTTAAGTGGAGATTTTGGAACTTCAATTTCTCTAAGGCAACCAGTTTTATCTTTAGTCCTTGGGCGATTACCGGCTACTCTGGAATTGTCTTTGCTGGCCTTGTTAATTGCATGTATACTGGGTGGTACATTATCTCTTTTAGGCACACGACTTCGTGAAACGAAGATTGAAGGAATAATTGATGGGATCAATGGCATTGCTATGTCGATACCTGACTTTCTTTGGGGGCTCATTTTCATTTTACTTTTTGGCGTGATGTGGCCAATTTTTCATATTTCTGGCCGTATATCGCCATTCTTAGATATCGACTATTCAACTCAATTCTATTTAATGGAAAGTATTTTACGATTTGATCTTAAAGTCTTTACTGATTTGTTAGCCCATATGTTGATGCCAGCTGTTGCACTTTCAATACCTTTGGCTGCAATTATTTCGCAATTATTAAAGCAATCTTTAAAAGAGACTATGCATCTGGACTACGTCACATTAAGCCGCACTAAAGGTTATAGCGAAAATCACGTAATATTAAAGGAAGCTTTACCAAATGCAGTGCTGCCTACCTTAACTTTGGTTGGGGTGCAATTTACGTTCTTAATTGGTGGAACGGTAATTATTGAGCGATTATTTTCTTATGAAGGCCTCGGAAATATGGCTATTGATGCCGTAATAAATAGGGATTTGCCTTTAATTCAAGGAATTGTGATATTATTTGCTCTAATTTTTACTGTTGTAAATTTATTGGTTGATTTAACCTATACGTTGCTAAACCCAAAGTTGCGCGATGGTTGACACGCCTAGAAATATTAATAGAAAAATTGGCTTGAGAATGTGGCTTTCTGGTGGATGGTTACTTTTTTTGCTACTCGCTACTTTATTTGCGCCAATAATCAGTCCTCATGATCCGTTGGCGCAAGATCTATTTGCCTCAAGATTGCCACCCTTTTGGATGGATGGCTATGAAGCAACATACTATTTGGGGTCTGATAGCCTAGGAAGAGATGTTTTAAGTAGAATTTTATATGGTGCCCAGATTGCTTTATTGGTAGCTTTGATTGCGAGCACCGCTACTTGCATTATTGGTGCAACCTTAGGAGTGTTAGCGGGTTATTTTGGTGGTTGGGTAGATTTAGTGATATCAAGGCTAGTTGATATATGGATGGCATTTCCTCCAGTTTTATTCGCTATATTACTAATTGCTGTTTTAGGGACAGGCCTAACCTCTATTATTATTGCAATAATTGTTATTGACTGGACCAGGTTTTGTAGGGTGATACGGGCCGAAACAATGAACCAAAGTGCTATGGACTATGTTGCGTCTGCTCAAGCTGCTGGGCGAGCACGATTTGGGATTATGATTAAAGAAATTGTCCCAAATGTTTTGCCAACGATTGTTGTTTTGTTGACCTTGGAGATGGGTATAGCAGTAATTGTAGAGGCTATTTTAAGCTTCGTTAATTTATCAATATCGACAGATTTTCCAACATGGGGAGGAATGATATCCGAAGGAAGAACTTCAGTTCATCAGGCCTGGTGGGTAATCGTTTTCCCTTTAATCACGCTTTTTTTGACCGTTCTTTCATTTAGCCAACTTGGTGAAGGGTTGAAAGATCGTTTTGATCCAGTTTTGAGATGACTTCTTTTTTATCAATACGTAACCTTTCTATATCTCTTCAAAATGGAGAAAGAATACTTAGATCAGTTAATATGGAGTTAGCTAGGGGTGATGTGCGTGGATTAGTGGGTGAAAGTGGTGCTGGCAAAAGTATGATTGGTAAAGCCATCTTGGGTATATTACCTAGAGCTTTGAAAATTGATGAAGGAGAAATTTTATTTCAAGGGAAAAATTTACTAAATTTGAATCCTCGCGAACTGCGAAAAGAAATTGGTGCAAACGCAGCTTTAATTCCCCAAGATCCACTGACAGCCTTAAACCCGTCTCATCGAATAGGGCGCCAGATTACAAATAGATTGGTTGACATCTTGGGTTGGTCTAAAGGCGATGCTGTTAAAAGGACTTATGATTTACTGGATGAGGTGAGGATTCCAGATCCAAAAAGAGTAATAAATAGTTTCCCCCATGAGCTTTCAGGGGGTATGCGACAAAGAATATTGATTGCGTCAGCATTTGCTGCAGAACCTAAGTTAATTATTGCTGATGAGCCCACAACAGCGCTTGATGTGACAGTGCAAAAGCAAATACTTAACTTAATTGGTGAGATGCAATCGCGACATGGAACAACCCTGTTATTTGTGACGCATGATCTGGGAGTGGTTTCAAAAGTTTGCCAAAGTTTGTCTGTCTTATTTTTGGGGAAAGTTATAGAAGATACCAATGTTTTTTCGTTTTTTGATAGTCCAACTCATCCATATTCGAAGGCTTTACTAGCGGCGACTCCAAAATATACAGATCCTAAATCTGATCTTATTCCGGTTTCAGAAGAAATTTTAAATTCTGCGAAGGAAGAAATAGTACAACTAGATTTGGAATGGTCTAATGGGCGATAATATTTTTGAAATTCAGAATTTGTCTGTTGACGTTTTTGATATGGCGAGAAAACCAATAATTGGTGCTGCACCTAGGTTAGAGATTTTGAAAGATATCACCTTCAATATTCAGCACCGAGACGTGATTGGAATTGTGGGTGGCTCGGGCTCTGGCAAATCTACACTTGGAAGAGCAATGTTGCGTTTGATTGAGCCAAGCGGTGGTAAGATTGTTTTTGAAGGTAAGGATATAACCGATCTTAATGAGTCTGAACTTCGCCCTCTGAGAAGAAAGTTTCAAATGATATTTCAGGATCCTATGTCTTCATTAAATCCAAGGCATAGAGTGGCTGCGATAATTGGTGGACCTTTAAAGTTACATGGGTTTGAGAGGGTTGATTTTCTTATTGAAGAAGCTTTAGATCACGTGGGTTTGCCCAAAAGCTTCAAGTTTAGATACCCTCATGAGCTTTCTGGAGGCCAACGTCAGCGAATTGGAATTGCGCGAGCTATAGCTGTTAAGCCAAACTTTATCCTTGCAGATGAAATAGTATCTGGTCTGGATGTTTCTAGCCAAGCAAAAATATTGAGTTTGTTACAAAAGTTGGTAATCGATCTTGGCTTGACTTTAGCTTTTATAAGTCATGATTTATCTGTGGTACGTCGCTTGAGTAATAAAATAATCGTTTTAAAGGAAGGAGCATTAATAGAGAGCTCATTAACTAAAAAGCTGTTTGAAACTCCACAGCATCCTTATACGGAAGAATTACTCGCGGCTATTCCCTTACCAGACCCCAGACAAGTTTGGGAGTAGGCAAAGTGATAACTTCTGGAGTTATTTATAATTATGTGTTTGTAAAAGATTGAGACTATTAAAATTTTGATGTCTTATTTGTTGGGTAAATAATTAACGGAAATAATAAAATGTTAAAGAATAAAGATTCAATTGAAGACGGTTATGCTTTGTATCATTCAGTGGGTCATCGTCCTAATGGCAGTCAGGAAATGGCAGCAGCAGTATCTGATTTTTCTTTGATGTGGACCGCTCCGATCCCAGATGTATGGCCGAAGGCTCTATCAATGTTAGAGGAATTTAGGCAGAGTTTTTCTATGTTATTGGGCCCAAATGCGTCCAGTGAGGAAATCGGTCTTGTAGATAGCGTGACTTCTGGATTTTTGAGAATAATTGATGGTTTAGGCTCTGATTATTTAAAAGGTAAATCTATCCTGATTGCGGATGATGCTTTCCCTTCACTACATTTTTTACTCCAAGGAATGCAGAAGCTTCTAAAGTTTAAAATAAGAAGAGTAGCTATTCGGCAAGGACAATATCATGTTGAAAATAGTGATTACATTAAAGAGTTAAAAAATGAAGATGTAGCATTGGCTTTGGTAACCTGGGTTAGTTCGACGACTTCTGCGATGGTGGATTTGGAAGCTATTGCGACTGATGCACCAAAAAATTGTATTTTAGTATGTGATGCTACGCAATGTATTGGGGTTCGGAAATTAGACTTGCCTAATCGGTTTGATGCTCTTCTTTCCACTTCGTTAAAGTGGTTATGTGGTACGGCGGGTGCAGGGGTAATATGGGTACGCAAAAGCCGAATAGAGTTATTTGAACCAAAATTTAGAGGTTGGTTTAGTCAAGAAAACCCTATGAATTGGGATATCGATAATTTTCATTTGGCAACTAACTCTAAAAGGTTTGAAAATGGGACTCCTAATCCCTTACCTTATGTGGCTGGATTGCCTGGTCTTAACTGGGTTGTTCAAGGAGGAAATATTCTTCAAGAAAAACATAACTCTCGTATGACTGGTGAGTTAATAGAGTTGCTGGTTGAAAGTCGAATTAATCTTGTAACACCGATTGAGCCTAATGCTAGAGGCGGATCAGTTATGGTCAATGTGGGTACTATTGAAAATGCCAAAAGAGTTATTGATGATTGCGCAAGAGAGTCTGTACTAATAGATAACAGAGGCAGTATATTGCGTTTTTCCCCAGGGATATTAACGAAGGATTTTGCGATTGAGTGTTTTGTGTCTTGTATTTTGCGAAATATATGAAGAATAACTTTTTTAATTGATTAATAAAAATATAGAAAATACCTTAAGAATTAACTCGACTGATTAGGAGTTTGACTTGCACGATCTTAAAAATAAAGCGATTTTGGGTACAGTAATTCACTGTCCAAAAAGGGGAGAGATTGAATTTTCAGAGAACGCTTTAGTGATAACAGATGATGAAGGTAAAATTGTTGATCATTTAAAGAATGACGCTGTTAATCATGCACAAACCAAAAATAAATTCAAAGATGTTGGTGCGCTCTTTGAGCTTTTGGACCATCAGTATTTATTACCAGGTTTTACTGATTTACATATTCATGCGCCACAATGGCCACAACTGGGTAAGGCTTTGGATGTGCCTTTGGAAGTATGGCTTCAAAAGTATACCTTTCCGCTAGAAGCAAAATATGAAGATGAGGTGTTTGCTAGAATCATATACACTGAGTTGGTAACATCACTCCTAAGAGCAGGGACCACTACAGCAGTTTATTATGGTACAATCCACCAAAGAGCCAATCAAATATTAGCTGACGTGTGTATCGATAAGGGACAAAGAGCGATAATAGGTAAAGTGGTGATGGATAATACGGATCAATGTCCAGATTATTATCGTGATGCATCAACACAGGCTGCTATCGATGGGACTTCAGAATTTCTTGAGTATGTTAAAAACCATGGGAAAAATATTGAAAATAAAGTAAATGTTGCGGTGACTCCTCGTTTTATACCAAGTTGTACTGATGAGGCTTTAAACGCACTGGGCGATCTTGCTTCCACACATTCGAGTTATATCCAAACTCATTGTTCTGAGAGCGATTGGGAGCATAATTATGTGATTGAGCGCTGTGGAAAATCTGACACAGAAGCGTTGATGGAGTATGGTTTATTAACTGAATCCACTATCTTGGCTCATGGAAATTTTATTTCCGAAAATGATATGGATTTAATTAAGGAGCAGGGTGCTGGCATTGCTCATTGCCCATTGTCAAATTATTTTTTTTCTGATGCCGTATTCCCTTTAAGACGTGCCCTTGAAAAAGGGCTGAGAGTTGGCTTGGGTACTGATATATCTGGTGGGCCAAGCGCATCGGTTTTAGACAGCTGTAGAAGTGCAATAACCGCTGCTCGGGCTTTAGAAAATGGTACGGATGCGAGTTTAGAACGTGACGAACGTGGAGTGCCAAAGAGTCGAGTAGACTTTAGCGATGCATTTTACCTGGCAACAAAAGGTGGTGCTGAGGTTCTAAACTTATCAACTGGAAGCTTTGAAAAGGGAAGTTTTTTGGATGCTATATTAATTGATACCAAAGTGGATAATGCAATTATACCGGTTTACGAAGATATTGATAGTGAGCTAGATTTAGTTCAGAAAATAATAATGTTAGCAACAACTGCAAACATTACGAAAACTTGGATAAGTGGATCAAGTGTGTGAGCATTACATTTAAATTTGAGTTGAAAAATGCATCGCTCGTATAGGTTTTCTCATGCAATCACGCGTTTACCAAGTGAGAGCGTTGTCAATGGGTTGAGATTTGATGATATTGGAAATCCTAATTTTGAACAAATGCTTTTGGATCATGAGGATTATAGCTTGGCCTTGAGAGAAGCTGGCGCAGAGATAATTCAGTTACCTCCATTGCAAAATTTTCCCGATAGTACTTTTGTTGAAGATACAGTTCTTTGTCTCTCAAATCTGGCCATTCTAATGCGTCCTGGAGCGCCGTCTCGCACAGGAGAAGTAACAGAAATAGAGTCAACCATAAAAGAATTATTTGACAATGTTTTAAGAATTGAAAAACCTGGTTTGATCGAAGCTGGTGATATTTTAACAACTGAAACGGAAGTTTTAGTTGGGCGGTCTTCTCGAACTAATGGGGAGGGTGTGAAACAATTGGCGCAACTTTTATCTGATTGGGACTATTCGGTCAGAGAGGTTTTTACGCCGGAGGATATTTTACATTTTAAGACGGATTGTTCTTTGTTAGATGCTGAGACAATACTATGTACAAAGAGATTAGAAGCTACAGGCTGTTTTTCAAAGTATAATGTGATAAATACTTGTGATGGTGAAGAGGCGGCTGCGAATGCAATTAGATATAATGATTTCGTTATTTTCCCTACAGGTTTTCCTAGGACATTGGAAAAGCTTCAAAAAGCTGGCTATTTACTGAGAGAAGTAAATAACTCAGAGTGTGCAAAGTTAGATGGTGGTATGTCATGTTTGTCATTAAGATTTTAACTTTTTTAAGTTGTTTAGGTATTAGCATTTACAGGGCTATCCTATGATCCCGTGCCAACGGAGTTTATTTTCTATACCTAGTGATGTTGTCTACTTAAACACTGCTTATATGTCGCCTCTAATGACTTCTGTGGTTGATGCTGTAAATTATGGCGCAAAGCTGAAGGCTACTCCTTGGGATATAACAATCAGTGATTTTTTTGAAAATTCTGAATTAGCACGTAATTTATTTGCCGATATAGTTAATGTTAGCTCAAAAAATATAGCTTTAGTACCGTCTGCTTCATACGGATTAGAAACAGCGGCCAAGAATTTACGGGTCGGCAATGGTAGGTCTGTAGTTATACTGGAAAATCAATTTCCATCCCATGTTTATCCCTGGCAGCGGTTAGTTAAAGAGACAGGCGGAAAACTAATAAAAGTTAAAGAGAAGCAGGATAGAAATCTAACTGAATTAGTTTTGGAATTTATTGATGAGAAATGTGCTATCGTTGCAGTTCCAAACGTTTTGTGGACCAAAGGACTGATACTTGATCTTATTTTAATTAGCCAGCGTTGTAAGGAAGTTGGAGCGGCTTTAGTTTTAGATTTGACACAATCTTTGGGTGCGATGAATACAGATTTGGGAAAAATTGATCCAGATTTTGCAGTTATTGCAGCTTATAAATGGATGATGTCACCTTATTCTACCGGTTATCTATATGTTAATGAAAGGCATTGGAATGGGGAACCGTTGGAAGGAAATTGGATTTCAAGGCAGGATGGAAAAAATTTTTCGAACTTAATCAATTATACTGATCATTATGAGGACGGAGCAGTCAGGTTTGACGTGGGGGAGAGAGCAAATTTTGCCCTTCTTCCCGGAGCAATTAAGGCTCTAAAACAAATAGAAGAATGGGGAGTGAAAAATATTGAAGCTACGTTGCGTAAAAATAACTCAACATTGGCTGCAAGACTTTGTTCTTTAGGTTTGTCAGTTCCATCAGAATGCAGTCGTGGGCCACACTTTATAGGAGCTAAATTACCCACCACTTTTAAAGGAGACATATTAGACCTTCTATCTAGAAAGAAAATTTATGTTTCAGAAAGAGGAGGGGTTCTACGAATTACTCCGCACCTATGGAATAGCGCTACAGATTTTGATAGGCTAATTGATGTTTTATCAAAGCATATTTAAAAAGTCTGTTTAAATGAAATAATATTAGCAAAATTCTTTGTTCAATAGGTTGATGATTTTTAGAATTTTTAAATCTTTGATACTATAATAAATCGTTTTGCCGTCTCTTCTAAAGTTAACAAATCCTTCGAGCCTCAATCTGGCTAGTTGTTGACTAATTGCTGCCTGACGATAAGATAGTAAATCCTCAAGATCAGAAACAGATTTTTCACCGCCAGCAAGGTTACAAAGGATCATCAAACGACCCTCGTGTGCCATCGCTTTTAGAAAATCAGAAACTAGTCTACCATTGTTAAATAGTTCATCTAAGTTACTACTTGCCTTTGTCTTTTCCACTATTGTCATAAATTTTCATCCATTTTAGTTTTATTGAATTTGGGTCCGAAGATGGCTAGAACTTTGTATATTTAATTTGCTTTTATTTACTAGCTGAGCTGTTGCGCTGAATATTTTCGCTATTTCCAGGAAATTGCCAATTATGTTCGTATCTAAAAATAGTGACGCCAATATTTTAGCTTCTTCTATATCTTCATTTGCTAGGGCAAGAATAATATTTGCGAAATATGCTTCATGAGCGCCGATGCAATAACAATCAGAATTATGACACATGAAATTTCTTCTACTTCTGTAAAATAATATTTTGCACAGCTCATTTAAATTACTACGCGCTTCAAATCCTTTTTCTTTTCCTAAATATAATATTAGTTTTGAGGTCATTTCAAACTGCTCATCATTACCGTTGCACCAGGACCTAAGTAGAGAAATCGCCACTGCCTCAATATCTGAGATTTCATTTAGAAAACCAACAGGTTTAAATCCTGTGGCATCAAGACTGGGTCTAAGATTTTTGTCTGTTGTCATTTTGTTAAAATTAGCTTTCCAGCTCTAGTAATTCGTAAAGTATACATTTTTTCCTGAAGCGAAATGTGAGCAATCTCTCCATTTTTGGTTAGGTCACGTGCCGCATATTCTGGTGGGCCATTTACATTCGAACTACTGTTATTTAATGCTAACTTCTCTGATCGTTTTATTTCCATAATAATGTTAGTCCTCTGCCAATCGATCTGTGAGCCATTCAAGTTGGAAGCCATCCGGAAAAAATCCTGGTAAATGTTCGACAAAGATCTCTCGACTATCATTGTTAATAATCTGGCTCTGCTGATCACTTGTGGGTGTATTATTCTTTTGTGTCGGCACCAATTGATATACTCTACTTATTTTATTTTACATTATACATACTATACCTGACTAAAACAGTCGGAAATGTCAATAGTAGAATAAATGGAATCAATAAAAATGATATTTTTTGATTAACAATTGATTATAGTGCTAATCTAAGGTGTAAATATGATATGATCTTCTAGAAAAAGTTGAGATTGTGTAACTATTTCATTGAATTGAGAGATAATATAAAGCTTACCATTATCTGTCGTAGCTATCGTGACTAAGCTGTCTGACGCAATATCGCAAACATTTGGTAATTTTACCCTTTTTAGAGAGCCATCAAATAAAGAGTGGATTTCAATCTGATTTGAATAGTCGGTAATCAGCGCAATTTCTGGGGCGTTTGGGATAAATATAATTTTCTTTATTTTTTGTGAATACTCTTTTAGAGATCTATTTATAATTGTGGTGCTATCTCCGACCCGATGAACGCCAACAAGGGTAGAGTAAATTTGACTGCCATTAGTTGCATGTGCTGCAAAAACAATGAGCCCATCAGCTCTAACATTCATGCTAGAGATTGAATTTGAGCGATACTTATAGTCAAGAAGCATGGTTTCAAGATTATCACCTTCTTCGCTCATAAATGTTAAATTAGATAATTTGGGCACAGGAGTTGTGTGTTGAGATCTCGTGTGAATATCTAAGTCGCCAGCATTAGCTACTGTGAGTATATCTGAGTCTGGCAATCGTAAAATTTGCACCGGATTCAAACCGCCTGACGAGTATTCATGTAGTTTAGAGTAACCTGTCTTTTTCTCCCAACATGTGAGAAACCCGTTCCTTCGCTTTTTATCAATTTCAACCGTAAATAATTTGGAGCCGTCTTTTGAGTAAACAGCGTTCCCAGTAAAAGTTCTTGTTTTTTTACATCTTATTTCTGTAATTAAAGTTTGAGTTTCACAATCTAATACATTTAACTTTCCAGGTTCGTTTTTAGATTCTATCACTACTTCAGGGTGGGTATTATGAACCGCAAGTAGCTTACTTTCCAATGGTAGTTTGCATGAAAAAAGTATATCGCCACTATTGCTTATACCGTGTAAATTATTTTCTATACTGTTATTAGTTCCTGTTGCTATAAAGTTTATTTCTCCAAAGTTTTTCCAATAATTTTTTGAAATTAAAGGAGAAACAATAGATCCAGCAATAAAATGGTGTCGATAAGACATTGTTAATTACTCTCTGAAGATAGTTTTCGATGTTGATTCATCAACGTGCTCCCGCTGTTTCACTCGTGTGGTGAGTTTTTGACACTTTTTCAGATTGGCTAATAAGTTTTATTGCCAAACCAAATTTCTCCCCAGACTGGTGAAATACTTCTAAAAACCTGGGATTTACTAATAAACTTGCAAAAATTAATGCATCTTTTTTTTTCGCATTCGCGGCTAAGGTAATAAAGTTTGCAAAACAGGCTTCATGAGCTCCTACACAATCACATGTGAGGTCATGATACATTATTGGCGTAATGGGGTGAGTTGTCAAAAAAAAGTGCAGTGTCTCAAGGCACTGCTCAGCGTCGTGAGCTCTGTGTTTGCCAAGGCGTTTTACGAGTTCAGCAATTACTTTAGTTTTTGATTTTTCATCTGACGACCAATGTCTTAAAAAAGATATAGCATAACTTTCTTCATCACTTATTTCGTCAAGGAATGCTACTGGCGCCGCGCCTCTTCGCGGTGGCATTGTTGGGTTTTCGTGACAGTTAAACATTTTAAAGTGGCCGCGTTTTATGTATTTTTTGCCTTGCACCATCTCAAATGCTTAAAGATATTGCTTGGTACTTTCTTATTCCTGACTAAAACACTCAGTTTTGTCAATAAGTTTTAGCTCATTTTTAACTTAACGCGTTTATCAAGGAATTAATGTCTGCTTCATTATTAAAATGCGCGATAGAAATGCGAAGTCTATTATTTCTAGTTCCACAAACTATCTTGGCAATTTTTAGCTTTTGAAGAGTGTGATCAATATTCTCGCTGCTAGATTGCAGACTAACGATATGTGAGCTGGCAGATTGATCATTAAGAGACCTATATGTTCGCCATTTTGATCCTTTTAGGCCACTTGATAATATTTTTGCTAGTTTATCTGAATGGTCGCTTATCTTTTGAATATTGAGATTAATTATTTCTTTAATAGAGGTTTCAAGACCTTTTATTGAAATATAAGACATAGTCGATTGGGTAAACTTTCGTGCATCATTTGCATATAAAAGCTTTTCTGGCTGCAAATCGAAGGGATTATCTGTTCCCATCCATCCGGTTAAGATTGGATCTTCCTTTAAAGTTTTTTCAGAGAGTACTGCCAGCCCAACCCCACCATGACCACCAAGCCATTTATAACCACTGCACACTAAAACATCTGCAGCGTAGTCAACAGCTTTAATATCAACAACTCCTGCCGCCTGGGTTACATCTAAAATCAACTTCGAACCAATTTTTTTTGTTGCTTGTCTTAATTTATAAACATCGATTTTGGTTCCAGTTGAGAATTGCACTAAACTAACCGCAACTATAGAAGTTTGATGATCAATCCTGCTAATGATTGTATCAGTTAGGCTCTCTTCCGGGATTTCTTTCACAAATTCTATTGAGCAATCATTGTGTTTGCTATAAGAAATCCATGGTCTGGTGATCGCTGGAAAATCTGATGAAACAACCAAAATCTTGCTATTTTTTTTTGGTTTAAATATATATGGCAATTGAGCAAGCATTTCGCTAGCGCTACTCAGTATGGCGACTTGCTTAGCACTGGTATTAAATAATTGGGCCGCATTTTTTCTAAGTGGATCGAAGAATTGTACTTCTTCTTGATCAGACATCTTTATATTGCCAAATCTCGCAATTTCGTTAAGAAAGCCGTTCATTGCTTGAACAGCCGGTTCGCCGATCAAGCCAAGAGAGGCTTGATTGAGGTAATTGTAATCGCTCAGACAAGGATAAAATGTCCTATTTGATAGAGAATTCAACAAGCGTAATTGCTAACTAATTTTTCAATATTAGTTTTTCCTCTTGATAGCAGTAATAAATAACTGTTTGCATCAATATTTGCCCCACAAACTATCAGACCAACCCTTTTATTTTGAAGTTTAGATCGAAGAGGTCCAAGCATACCTGCCATCACAGCGCCTGCAGCAGGCTCAACTGCCAATTTTGCTTCTTCTTGAAATAAGGTCATTCCCGCGCAGATGAAATCATCATCAATGGTTACGATTTCATCGACATATTTTTGGCATAAGGCTAAACCAAAGGGTAGAGACATTGGTGGTGACAAGCTGTCAGCAATAGTATCAACTTTCTCAAGCGTTACAGGCTGTCCATTCATTATACTCTGTGACATGGAATTAGCTCCGATAGGCTCAACCCCATAAACTTTGCAATTTGGGTTTATCTCTTTTACCGCAGCGGCTACACCACTAATCAGCCCTCCTCCCCCAACGGACACGATAACTGCATCTAAGTTTTCAATATCATCCATCAATTCTAATCCAACTCCTGAGGCACCAAGAGATGTATGAACTCCTTCAAAAGGATGAATAAACGTACGTTTTTCGTCTTTGACTAACCGTTCTGCCTCGGCAAATAATGGTGCTCCAGCTTCTTTTAAAGTAATTTTTGCTCCATGCGCTTCTGCCGCTTTTATTCGAAACGGATTCGCGCTTGATTGCATAACGACATGCGCCGACATCTCCAGTTTTCGAGCTGCCCATGCCGATGCTATTGCATGGTTGCCTGCACTAGCTGCTGTGACTCCAAATTTCTTTTGTTCTTTTGAAATTTCAGAAGCAACTGATATAGCTCCACGTGCTTTAAAAGTTCCAGTATGTTGCATACATTCAAGTTTTAGAAATATCTTACACCCACTCATAAGTTTTGAGATTACAGCAGAATGTAAACTGGTCGTAGGTGTGTGAATAATGTATTCTGATAATTTATTAGCTTTTGCCCTAATGGAGTTTATATTTATTTCATCAGTGTTCATTTGCGTCCTAGATATCTTTCAAATTGATTATTTAATTACTCTTAAGAAGCTGTAATCATTCTTTCGTTGAAATACAAATTTATCAGATAAATTATAAGCACAGCTTACTATAACGGGCTTGACGGTGGATTGCCCCCACAGATCAACACTGCAACCTTTTCGTTTTTTGCTGGTACATATGCACCAGATGTCAGCGCAGCAAGAGCTGTTGCTGCTGCGGGTTCTACAAATTGTCGTAATTTATTCCAAAGCAGAATTTGAGCAAAGGCAATATCTTCATCAGCAACCTTTAAGGCCAAAATCTTTTGTTCTTTAGCTAAGTCAAAGCAAATTTGCCCCGCTTTTTTAGCACCAAGAGCGTTGGATGCAATTCCTGCAACCTCTACATTTACCGGTTTATCTGCTTTTAAGGCGGACCAAAGTGCGCATGATTTAATTGGCTCAACTGCTACTACTTTTCGTTTTTTTTGTAACCAAGCCATTGCTCCTGCGATCAATCCTCCGCCACCTACAGCAATCAAAATTGTATCAGCGTTCAAACCTTGTTGCTCCCATTCGTGCATTAGAGTTCCTTGTCCACAGGTGGTATCGATAGAATCAAATGCATGTATTTGCATTGCTCCTGTTTTTAATTCAAAAGCTTCTGCTGCCTCTAGAGCGTTAGAATAAGCCCCTTCCACAATTGTTAATTCAGCACCAGTATCTTTGATTAGATCAATTTTTGTTGTCCCAGCAATTTTTGGTACAAAAATATGTGCTGGGTAGCCTAATTTTGTTGCTGCAAATGCAACAGCGGCTCCATGATTACCACCTGATGCAGCAACCACACCAGATTTCGGGACATTAGCTGATAATAAGGAATTAAATGCACCTCGTGGTTTAAAACTTCCAGTATGTTGAAGGTGTTCAAATTTTAACTCAATATTATATTCTGGAAAGATTGTGTTTGATGAAAAAGTAGGAGTTTTAACAATAAACGGCTTAATCCTTTTTGCTGCAGAAATTATCTGGTTTTGCCAATTCATGCTGTAAATCCTTCTTAAAGTCAGTCGCAAATATTAATAATGTAGGTCACTCAGAATCAAGAGCACTTTTTAGGTCAGTAAACCATTCTGTGTGATCATCATAGCAAATAAGACTTGTTTGAATCCCAGGTTTTTCCGTTGTACTACCGTATGGAATTAAAACTTTATGATTATCTCGCCCAAATATTTTTGGGACGCGAGATCCACACGTTTTACATGAGGCAGTTATAAAGTTGCTTGGTTTTGACATCTGAAATTCAAATCGATTAGTTTCACCTGAAACCCAGCTAAACTGCTCAATTTTTACAAACAAATTTGTGGCAAACGCGCTGCCTGTCAGTTTTCTGCATAGTGAACATTGACACATCGCAAAAAAGTCAAAAGGCCCGTGCATTTTCCAAGAAACCGTGCCGCAGAGACACTCACCGATAAGTGTTTCAAATTTTTCCATTTATCTTTCCATTTTATAAACATTTACGCATTAAACGGAGATTAAACATGTTTTTTATGAATTATCTATGAAGCTTCAGATTTTTTTAAGTATTCGTTGCGGGCTAAAACCAAAAAAATGTGAGTTTTATGCAACATTTCATAAAAATTTATATGAAAAACTGGTTTTTAAGAGTGGTGATTCGCTGGACATGAGTGTTTTTTGTGTTAAGAGAGCTTTGTGAAGTACTCTTTCACCGAATTCTCCGACGCCTGATGTGGTTCGACGGTTTTTCAATTTAAGATCTCACTGCACCGAGTTACCGCATGTTGTGGGTAACACCAAATAGGAGAAAACAGATGGCTAATGGCACTGTAAAATGGTTCAACTCTGCAAAAGGCTACGGCTTTATAGCACCTGATGATGGCGGTAATGATGTGTTTGTTCATATCAGCGCTGTTGAAGCAGCTGGATTGCGCAGCTTGAACGATGACCAAAAAGTTTCTTATGAGCTTGAAGACGGTCGTGATGGTAAGAAGTCTGCTGGCAGTTTAGCACTTCTTTAAGTACTTACTTAGAGTATTTAATTGGCTCGGCTTTAGTCGAGCCTTTTTCTTTTTATGGTTCTGACTAATCGTTTTGTTTTAAAGAGTTTTATTGCCTTTCTGTATTGAATATTAATTAATACTATTGATTCAATCTTGGAGAGGCAAAGATATGGACATTAAGTTAAAACAGAACGATATTGCGTGGGTTAAGGTAATAGATCAAAAAAAGGCCACAGGCTCTTTGCGCAAAGCTTACGAGTCAGTCAAAGGCAGGGACGGTACTGTTGAGAACCTGTATTTAGCGATGTCACAAACACCTGAGGTTATAAAACCAGCAGACGATCATTACTTAGCTATTTTACATAATCCTAATTCACCGCTAGTACCTTGGTTTGCTGAATTAATATCCACCTATGTGGCCATTTTATGTGGTTCTGAATATGCTTTTTTAAATCATGGTGAGAATTTTGAATTTTATTATCAGAATAGAAAGCGATCTAAAGTCATACTGACTTCATTACATGAGGAGACTTGGTGTGAAACTTTACGGCCGGAGGGTGAACACATAGTAGAGGCGCTAAAATTCAGCCAAAAACTGACTTTAAATCCTGCCAAGATGCATAAAAAAGACATCGCAGACCTCAGAGATGTTGGATTTGATGATGAGGAAATCTCTTATATTGTTCAAATTGTTTCGTCATTCGCATATTGGTCGCGGATGATTAACGCTTTTGGAACTAAAATTGGTGAAAATATCGGGTTTTCCAATACCAAATAAAAATGAAAGCAATGTTATTCTCTTATTTTATGAGAATTTAAGATTTTTTGAACAGTTGATCGTTCTGTTATAACGCGCATATGCTTATATAGATTTCTATATTGTTTAATACCGTTTGGAAATATTTCTGGCCAAGTTGTTTGCATTGCTAGTAAAAAGTCTATGATTGTTAACTGCTGGCCAAAGAAAAAAGGTCCTTTTTGAAGTACGTGATCTAGAATCTCGAAAACCTTAGTTAATCGCGATGAAGAAGCCTTTAGAAGTGAAGAGGGGTTACAATTTTTCTGAATATAAAATTCTGGGTGGAATTGAATCATGACATCTGGTTGTAAAGTTGTACCTAGATAATAAAACCATTGCAAAAAGGCTCCGCGTCGTGGGTCTTCTGGCTTTATGATTAGATCAAATTCAGGAAATTGTTCTCCTAGATACATGGCTATTGCACCAGTTTCAAAAATGCCTCCATTTGGTGTCATTAGTGCAGGTGATCTAACATGTGGGCTAATTGATTTAAAGTTTGGTTCTGGATGATCGGTAAATATTTCTACCCAGTGGACTTTATAATCTGCTTTTACTTCTTCGAGTATGGAATGAGATGATAATGCATAGGTATTAGGTGCGGCATAAAGAGTGTATTCACTCATTTTTAACTTTCCATTTATCGAAGAAGATTAAAAAGGCCAGGATTGAATCTGGCCTTTCTGAATTTTATTTATCTTGTGTTAACTATCAATCCAAGCTGTTCGTGGTCCTTGATAGAAGCCCAGTGGTCCAGAACCATGTGGTGCTATTCCTTGTACTTCGTTGCTTGCCGCATCTACGTAGTTTCGGAAGCCAAGAGTACCATGGCCGCCGTGATTATGAAGCATTTCTTGCATTTCAAAGTATTTGGCCTTCCGAGACTCAAAATCAGTATCTGATCTTGCAGATACCATAAGCTGATCGAACTTATCATTTTTATACATTGTCTCATTCCAACCACTCTCAGATGCAAAGGCGATGGCAAAAATCAAATCGGGCACTGGTCGAGCATCCCAGCCAGAAACAATCATTGGTTTTTGAATCCAAACTGCGGACCAGTAGCTGTCTGCTGGTGGATTGATAACATTCAGATTAATGTTTGCTTTCTTGGCGCTTTGTTGCAAATGTTGAGCACATGCAAGTCCACCAGAACCTGCAACGTCAGATCCATAGAAATCGATCTGAGTATTTTCCAAACCAGCTTTCTTAATATGGAAATTTGCCTTATCAGGATCATAAGTTCTTTGAGGAAGTTCGGTGTTATAAAATGGGGAATTAGGAGCTATTGGATGATCATTTCCAACTGAACCAAATCCTTTTAACACATTATCAACTAACCCTTCTCTATCTATTGCATGCTTGATTGCTAACCTGAAATCATTATTAGTAGTAGGTTCTCTATCCACCATCATCGCAAGATTTAAGAAGGCTCCACTAGGTGCATCAATCACATAAGAGCTACCACTGTTATTAATTAAGCGCGCCGCTTTTTGGTCGAGTTGTAATATACAGTTTATATCACCAGCCAACAGAGCGTTAATTTTTGCAGTTGGATCTGGTATCCCAACGAATTCAACTTCGTCAACATATGGTCCATCGTTACCCCAGTAATTATCATTACGTTCGAAAACGTATCGACTTCCTGGTGAGAACTCTACCACTTTAAATGGACCAGTTCCTGCTGGTTTGGTAAAATCCTCTCGCCCATTTTGAGTAATTTGTACTCTGGTGTCACTCAAAACGATGGGGAAGTCCGCGTTAGGAGCGGAGAGGTTAAATCGAAGCTGGTGATCACTTAATTTATCCATACTAGCAATAGTGCTCATATAAGCCTTTGCTGGAGATTCCGTTCCTTCCCTAAAATGGCGAGTAACAGAATACATCACATCTTCAGCAGTGAACTTAGCACCATCGTGCCACTCTACATCAGTCCGAAGATTGAAAACCCAAGATGAAGCATCGGCATTTGGTTCCCAAGACGTCGCTAGGAAGGGTGCTGCTTGTAAGTCTGGACCTCTATTAACAAGCCAGTCATGAACACAATTACCCATTAATATGTTACCCGTACCCCAATAATGTGTTGGATCTAAACTATCTTGAGCTGCAGCTTGTTCCATTCCAACAACTAGCCTTCCACCTTTTTTCGGTGTGGCGGCATAAGCTCTTTTGGTTAGCAAGCCATTTATTACGGTGCTTGATGCACCGGCTGCTGCAAGTGTTCCCATGAATTTACGTCTAGAAATATTATTTTTCAAAAACTGTTGAAAAAGGTAATCATTGAATTTTTTATCAGACATTCGAAACTCTCCCTGTTTGTTTATCGATCAATAGATTATTAATAGCAGATATTTTTGTAATATTCGTATATTTTGATACTTAACTGTGATCACAGAAAATAATAAAAAGCAAGAAGGTAATCGAATTTTGCAAATTTATATTTTTGAATATTTAGCAAAATAGGTTATAGAGTATTATTAACTGCGAAAAACTTATAAAGAACAAATAAATGGCTTCAGAAAATACACAGTTTTTGTCCAGCAAGTTGAATTTAAGTGCTAATGTTTATGCAGATCTTAGACTGAAATTAATAGTGGGTGATTTGAAGCCTGGTGAAACTTTGTCGATACGTACTTTAGCAGATGAGTATGACCATAGTGCCATGCCAGTTCGTGAAGCTCTAAGACAATTATCTTCGGAAGGTGCATTAGTTGGTGAGGCTAAAAAAGCTTACCGCGTGCCTGACCTTTCTCCCAATGAGGCTGCAAAACTATTTTATGTCAGAGCAGCATTAGAGGGAGCAAGCGCAGAAGTAGCTGCACAAACGGTTACCCAAAAAGATATCAAATATATGCGAACATTATCAAATAAGATGGATGAAGCTTGGGAAGTGAATGATGCTGGAATATTTCTAGAAAATAATTTTTTATTTCATTCTTATATTTATGCAATGGCAAGCAATACCGTCTTGGAACGAATGGCAGAAAATCTGTATATTCGAACTGGTCCATGGTTGGCTAAAGGAATTAAAAACCTCTCGGGCTCAAAAGCTTGGCAAAAGAGCCATGATGGAATTATTGATGCTCTTTCGTCGCGAGATTCGATTATGGCACGAAAATTAATTGAAGAAGATTCAGGCTGGGGAAAGCAACTGTACCAAGAATGAAGATAACCATTAATTAAATTTGGTTTAGTTCTTATAAAGATTTTAAACTTGATTCATTTTACTCGCTGTGATCACAGTTAAACAAATATGATTATTTCTATATTAAGATTTAAGGGGAGCAATTAATGAGTGTTACGATAATGATTAGCAGGCGCCTGCTGATTGGTATTTTAACCCTATTGTTCGTATCTATTTTAGTTTTCGCCGGCACAGAAATTTTACCTGGGGACGTCGCACATGCTGTTCTTGGTCAGGCTGCAACGCCTGAATCTCTGGCTCTGGTAAGAGAGCGATTAGGTTTGAACGAGCCTGTACATGTAAGATATATTGTATGGTTATTAAATTTTGTAAGAGGAGATTTTGGTGCTTCTTTAGCAACCTTTGGAGGATCACTTGCTGGTCAAGATATCGCTACAGAATTATTAAATCGTGGGTGGAATACAATGTTGCTTGCTGGCTCTACGGCTTTGATAGCGGTGCCATTATCAATTTTTCTTGGCTTAACTGCGGCGATCAAACCTGGTGGATTAGTAGATAGAGTTTTGACCTCGATCTCTCTAGCATTAATATCTTTTCCTGATTTTTTGGTGGCTGTCTTACTTGTAACAATATTTGCTATAAAATTAAGATGGTTGCCTGCAATAGCATCGATAAGACCGTCTTATGATTTTTTTGATTGGGTACGAATTTTAATTCTGCCTGTGGCTGGCTTAACTTTTACAATTCTAGCACACATGTTGAGAATGACCCGCTCTGCAGTTATTGACGTCTTGTCTAGTCCTGCAATTGAAATGGCCATATTAAAAGGTGTTCCTAGAAGAAGACTATTGATAAAACATGCTCTACCAAATGCGATTGGTCCAATTGTGAACGTAATTGCTCTAAACTTAGCTTATTTAATTAGCGGTGTCGTGGTGATTGAAACAATGTTCAATTATAATGGGCTAGGAAGATATATGGTAGAAGCTGTCACTAATAGAGATATTCCTGTAGTACAAGCATGTGCAATGATATTTTGTTCTGTCTATGTCATCGTTAATTTGATATCCGATGTGATTGCAATTTTATCCAATCCAAGAGTGAGGTATCCTAAATGAATTCAGAAAACCATGATTGGAAATCTTTCTTGTTGGATTTAGTTTCCGACCTTACTCCTGGGGCTTTCGTAAGTATCTTATTTCTAATTCTTGTAATACTGATAGGTTTATTTGCTCCTTGGCTAGCACCATTTGATCAAGGTGAGATTCTCACAAATGTGAGCTTTGAACCACCATCTTCAATGTTGTGGTTGGGTAGTGACTTTTTGGGTCGAGATTTATTATCTCGCTTAATAAGTGGTGTGCGAGTAACGTTATTTTTGGCATTGATGATTACGTTCCTTTCGTTTTTTCTGGGTGTTGGACTTGGATTTTTAGCCGCCGCTTTTGGCGGCAAGGTGGATGCCACGATTAGTCGGATTAATGATGCATTACTATCTTTCCCATCATTAATGTTAGCTCTAATTGTTATAAACTCTCTGGGTAGTTCATTCGTGGTTTTGGTAATTACAATCGCATTCATTGATATGACAAGAGTTTTTAGGGTTGCTAGGGCTTTAGCTGTAAACATCATGGTTATGGATTATGTTGAAGCAGCCATTGTACGAGGTGAAGGAAAAGTTTGGATAATTCTTCATGAAGTTTTGCCCAATTCTTTAACTCCCCTCGCAGCAGAATTTGGAATAAGATTCACCTATGCAATTTTATTTATATCGGCTTTGTCCTTTTTAGGACTTGGTGTTCAGCCGCCACAATCAGATTTAGGAGTATTGGTCAAAGAGAATATGCAAGCGCTTTTATATGGAGAATATACCAATATTTATCCAGCGGTTACTATCGCGGCAATAGCCATTTCGATGAATGTTTTTGTTGACTGGCTCTTAAAAAAGTCCAGTGCTAAACTATCTGAAGAGATTTGATTATGAAGAAGCCCTTGCTAAGAGTTCAGAACTTAAGTGTCTGTGTTAAAGATAAAAAAGACAACGATCATAAAATTGTTGATAACATTACATTTGATATTAATCCTGGACAAGTTATTGCCTTGATTGGAGAGTCTGGTTCCGGTAAAACTACAATCTCTTTATCCTGCATGGGGTATGCTCGACCAGGATGTTTCATAACAGACGGTCTGGTTGAGCTTGGGGATGAGAATGTCCTCAACAAAAGTTTAAAGGAACTACAAACCCTTCGAGGAAAAGAAATTACCTATGTCGCCCAAAGTGCTGCGGCATCATTTAATGGTGCTATGACTATCAATTCTCAAGTTACTGAAATACCTATAATCACAAAAAGTATGTCAAGAGACGAGGCTTTAAAGAAAGCTGAGAAACTGTACAAGGCATTGGAATTGCCAAATCCAAGTTCAATCGGATCTCGCTACCCTCATCAGGTCTCAGGTGGCCAACTGCAGAGATTAATGGCAGCTATGGCCATGATTAGTGATCCAAAACTTTTAATATTGGACGAGCCAACGACAGCATTAGATGTGACCACTCAAATCGAAGTTTTACACTCGTTCAAGAAATTAATTAAAGAGAATAACACAGCTGCAATTTATGTTACCCATGATTTGTCCCTTGTTGCTCAAATTGCAGACCACATCTTGGTTTTAAAAGATGGAAAACAAATCGAGTATGGAACAACTGATCAAATAATAAACAATCCAAAAGAGGATTATACCAAAGCTTTAATTGATGCGGCTCATGTGATGCCTGATGAGATAAATTCGCCGTTATTAAACGTTCTAAAAACTCCACCTTTGCTTGAAGTTAAAGATGTAACCGCAGGGTACGGAAAAAATCAGGAAATTATAGCAGTTGAGGATATAAATTTGGTTATTGAGCCTGGAGAAACCGTTGGGGTTATCGGCGAGTCTGGCTCAGGAAAAACTACCTTAGGCCGTTTAATTTCTGGATTAATGGCACCAACAACTGGTGAAATATTTTTAAGTGGTCAGTTGCTAAAAAATAGTGTGTCTCGTAGATCACGTCATGAATTGCGCGATATTCAGTTTGCATTCCAAATGGCAGACGTCGCTTTAAATCCTCGACAAAAAATAGGTAAAATACTTGGTCGACCAATGCAATTTTATAGAAATATTTCTAACAAAGAAATGGAGTATGAGGTTGAAAAACTATTAGCGCGTGTTGAGTTGCCAATTGAATTTTTTAGAAGATTTCCAACCGAATTATCAGGCGGACAAAGGCAAAGAATAAATCTAGCAAGAGCCTTAGCAGCTAAACCAAAGCTCATCATTTGTGATGAAATTACGTCTGCATTGGATACAATAGTCGCTCAACAGATCTTGGACTTATTGGGCTCTTTACAAGATGAACTTGGATTAAGTTATTTGTTTATCACCCACAATATTGCAACTGTAGCTCAAATATCAAAAAAGATTGCCGTGATGCGAAGTGGACAGATAATACAGCAAGGTTATGTTGAGGAGGTTTTAACGCCCCCCTGTCATGAGTATACACAACTTCTATTAAACTCTGTGCCTGAGATGCGAACAGATTGGTTGGATACTGCTGTAATCGAGCGTCGTGATTTATTAAAAAAATTAAACTTAAAATAAAATTATAATCTCACGATCTATTTATATCGTTATTAACGTAGGGTCTTTAATAAATTCGCTTTACATGCTGGTATCTAGATATTACTTATATCAATAACTGTGATCACAGATGGATAGGTATTTTAATTTGACAATAAATAGGTATGATAATGTAGAGGCGTTGAGAGAAGAATTGACAATGATAAAATCACTGGATTCTTCCGATGCGCGCACAATGCCATCTGCATTTTATACTTTGCCTAGTTTTCATGAGCTGGAAAAGGATGAAATTTTCCGAAAGGAATGGGTTTGCTTGGGCCACGTTGGTGAGATCCCTAACGCATGTGATTATTTCACAACTGAATTAATTGGAGAGCAATTAATTGTTTCGCGTGATAAGGGAGGTGAGGTCCATGTCTTGTCTAATGTATGCCGTCATCGGGGAAATTTAGTAGCCCAAGGCCGAGGTAATAGGCGTAGCTTTGTGTGTGAATACCACGCCTGGACTTACGATATTGATGGGTCGTTGAAAACTGCTCCATTAATGAAAAAAGTCAAAAATTTTGATCATAAAAATTGTGGATTACCGAAGTTAAATTCTGAAATTTGGAATAATTTTATTTTTGTTAATCTGGAAGGTAACGCTTCACCTCTAGCGCCAAGAATGATTAAACTTGATAAAATTCTTCACAATTATCACCATGAGCTACGTAACTTATTGTTCAACGAAGAGACAGTTTGGAATACAAATTGGAAAAATTTGAATGAAAATTTTATGGAAGGGTATCATTTATTTGCTACCCATCCAAAAACCTTACAGCCGATGACACCAACTCAACTTTGTAAAAAAGTGCCTGGAGAAGAGGCTTGGACAGCTTTCAGATCATATTATGATCCTAATTATCCGCCTCGAGGCCCTTTTCATGAAGATATGACATTGGATGAGCAAAAAAACTCAGTCTTGTTTAATGTTTTTCCAAGTTTTGTCATCGCAGTAGCAGCTAATTATACATTATATCTATGCTTGCGGCCGGCCGGAGTAGATAAAGTGGCAATACGGTGGGGCGTTGCTGGATTGAAAGAAAATCCAGAAGATCCGGAAGTAATAGCTTACGTGGATCTTTGTAAAGCTTTTAACTTGGAAGATAGAGAAAAACTGGAAACATTACAAATTGCTCAAAACACCAGATATTACCAATCTGGCCCCCTAGCACCTGATGATTTAGAAGGAACCATTTGGGATTTCCTAAATTATATGGCCAGTAAATTGGGTGGTGACATTAAACTTAACATTTAAACTAAACGCCCTATATCATACCAGATAACTAATTTGTGACTTCTTGGTGAGGACTTCGGCAACTATTACATCTTTTTAACAAAAACTATTTAAATGACAAAAACAATGGACAATAAGATTATGACAGTAGCCCCTAATATAGATCAGAATTTAATTTCAAGTGAAGCAACAAGCCGGGAAAGACTCATTTGTGACTTTCTTAGAGCGGCGGCGCACGAAGGCAGATTAAGTATCTTAAACTGTCTAGCAGAGGGTGAAAAGTCGGTTCTAGATTTAGAAAATATTTTAAATTATCGTCAGGCAGCCATTAGTCAGCAATTAGCGCGATTGAGGCTCGAAGGGTTTGTAGATTTTAAACGTGATGGAAAAACACGATTTTATTATGTTAAAAGTGTTAAAATAATAAAGTTCCTTGATTTTTTAAATAAGGAATTTTCAGATGGCTAATAAAAGTAATAATTGTAAGAGTAATTTTAAATTGGGTAGGCAAATAAAAGGCGAACTGTTTAATACTTAATAGTTAAGAATTGCCAAGAAAATTACAGATAGAATCAAGAGAGCCATAATAATATTTATATAATTCATTGTAGCTTTAGAAAATTTAAATGTTTTTACAGATGCTCCTAAAGCTAGCCATGCTAGATGCCCGGGTATCCATATGAGATTAGCAATTAAAATTTTATATATTACTTCCAAAATAAAGTCGCTGGGCCAGATTAAGAACCCAGAAAATAAAGCTATTTGTACCAAATAATTTTTTGGGTTTAAAAGTTGAATTATGATCCCATTGCTAAAATTTAATTTCTTGTTTGGAAAGTTTGCCGAGTTAATGAAATTTTGTCTTAAGATCTTTAGTGCCAAATAAATTAGATAAGCTGATGAGAAAATTAAAAGTATCAGTCGTAAGATGGGATAATTAAGAATTAGTGAGGCTAAACCAAGAATGACAGAAAGGGCCACTATGTTGGCTCCGAAAATTATGCCAATAACAAATTGAATGCTTCTTCTAAAACCGTTGTTGATTCCAGTATTTATAATCATAAGAATAGCAGGCCCTGGAGTAAGCATTAATAAAAAAACAGCCATTCCAAAAGCTAACATTTCATACTTTCTTTGGATTCATTGTGTTTAGTTTTTTGTTCGAACAAATTCTCTCCAAGCAATAACTAGACAACTGCTGATTACAATTAATGCGCCTACAATTTGATTAAGGCTCATGTTTTCTGAAAAGAGTAGGTACCCAGCAATAGCTGCTAATGGTATTTGGATATATCTTAATGATGAAACCACCACTGCATCAAGATATTTGTAGGCGGTGGTAAAAAAAATTTGCAAAACTGACGCTACTATGCCGAGCAAGATCAGATCAAGCAGTATCTGACCGCTAATACGTGATAACTGATGAGGAATAATTAAGATTACAGCAGCCATGATCACAGCTCCCGAAAAATTATACCATAGGGCTATGCTAGAGGGGCTATCACTTCTTCCTAAATGTCGTAAGGTTATAGCTAAGATTGCTCCTGAAAAAGCTGCTAAAATTCCGTAAATAACAGAAAATGAAATATTTGCCGAGAAAGGATTAGTGACGATAATTATTCCTATTAATCCAGTAATCACAGCTGTCCATCTAAACCGTCCCACCGTCTCGTTTAATAAAATGGGTGATAATAAAGTTACAAAAATTACAGAGCTTTGAAATAATGTAGTGGCTTGACCTAAAGGCATTGCACGAACTGCTAAAAACCAAAAAGTGATACCACTAAAGCCAAATAAAATACGAAGAAATAGTGTTCTTTTTTGATTGATTTGTAAAAATTTAGTTCTTCGGGCAATTATTGCAAATATTAATAATAAAGGTATCGAAAATAAAAATCGATAAAATAATGTCGTAATGACAGTTACGTCAGTTCCAACTTTTTTGACTAACATACCGGTTATAAGCCCAAAAACCACCGCCGTTAATGTACATATTATTCCAATTACTGTTTTGTAATTATCCATTTTAACTAAGCCTAATTCTTAGATCAAAACTATGTTTAGAAATCATAAAATAATTTCCAGAGATGATGATAGCTACCCCTATTATTTTTATAGGCGTCCAAGTGAAGTCTTCGAAAATCCAAGATAACATTAATGACCAAATTGGGAAAACAATCATTGCATATGCGGCTTTATCTGCTCCGACTCGTCCAAGTAAAGTTAAGTAACTCCAAAAGCCTACAATTGAACCAAAAATTGCAAGAAAGAGCAGTCCAGATAAAAAAGAAATGGTAACGGGTATTTGAATATTTTGATCAAAAAACAAGGTGGTTATGAGTAAGCTTAGGGCACCATATGTCATACCCCATTGATTAGCGCTAACAACGGTTACATTCTTGCGCTGTAATATTTTGGAAAACATATTACCTAATGACGCAAGATAGGTTGCAATTAAGCATAATACGATAGAGCTTAGTAAGTTAGTTTCTTTAAAATCAGAAAGATCTTCGTAAAAAACTAAGGTAATTCCAAATAATCCTATTACTGCGCCTATGACAGTTGTTAATTTTGGATATTCCTTAAAAATTAACGCATTATTTGCAATATTCATTGAAATTATTGTTGAAAAAATAAGAGCAATCAAGCCGGTTGTTAACCCAGTGCTGGCAGCGAAGTAAAATAACACATAATTCCAACAAAATAACGATGATCCCAGAAGAAAGAATAAAAGGTGTGTTTTAGGCGAGTATTGTGTTTTTGATCCAAAAATTTTTATTAAGCTTTGTAATAAGAGTGCCGCCAGTAAATATCGCAGAAAAACTGAGTGGAGAGGACTTAGTTCGCTCACTTGATGCTTTGTTATTATCCAAGTTGAACCCCAAATTACGATTGTAACAAGATACAAACCCAGATTAAACATTTAAAGATCTTTCAAGCCATATGCCATTTTATAATAAATTAGAATTAAGGTATAATGATAAGGTTAGTCTAACAACTCCAAAGTGAATTTAAGTAAAAATTGATATTCAAATAACTATTTTGATAACATAATCTTTAACCTTAAAACTTTTTTTATATTGAGTATGCTATTATTTGCAATCAAAAGAAATTAATGTGAACTTATGTCAAATTACTCAATCAATTTTAAAAAGAGAAGCTCATGAATATACAAGACATCACAACTCAGAAAAAACAAATTGAATCTGTACAAGAAAGAAGAGAAAATTTAGCAGCGCTTTATCGCTTATATTCAAAATTTGGTTGGACGGATTTAAATCAAACTCATGCTGCCGCAAGAGTTCCAGACAGCCCAAGTCATTTTTTTATTAAGCCAGATGAGCTTTTAATGGAAGAAGTAACTGCTTCTTCATTAGCTACAGTTGATCTTAATGGAGATCAGGTAAATGGTGATTTGCCTGTAAATCCCGCTGGTGCACTAATTCATGCGGCTATTTTGGGTGCGCGACCAGAGGTAAATTATTCTGCTCATACACATTCTAGAGCGGGAGCCGCGGTATCAAGTATGAGCTGTGGCTTATTGCCTTTATCACAGCATGCTGGTCTGATTTTACCCACTGTTTGTATTCATCCGTATCAAGACGTAACAACAGCGGCTGATGAATGTGAGGCCTTGGCTCGTGATATTGGAGAAAACTTTGCAATGATAATGGAAAATCATGGTTTATTAACTTGTGGTAGGTCCATTGGTGAGTGTTTTTATTACCTATATTACCTTGAAACTGCATGTAAAATTCAAGTAGATGTTTTGTCCTCAGGACAGAAGCCATTATTACTAAGTGATGAAATTGTGAAGGGTCTTTTTGCGGATGGTGGTGTTCCTAAAAATGAACCATCTGGAGCTCAAGATTGGTACCCACAATTGCGCTGGTTGGATAACAATTTACCAGGTTTCAGAGACTAAGTTTTTGCAAATTGGCAGATTAAGAAATGATTTATGACTTTGTGATTATTGGGGGAGGATCTGCGGGGTCCACTCTTGCTTCGAGATTGAGTGAAAATCCAAAAGTATCTGTTTGCTTAATCGAGGCTGGTGGTCGCGGTAAAAGTATTTTTATAAGAGCACCAATTGCGGGCGCTGCAATTCTGCCTGGTTATGGTAAAATATACAACTGGGCTTTTAAAACAATTAAACAAGAAAATTTGAATAATAGACTAGGTTATCAACCACGGGGCAAAGTATTAGGTGGATCAAGTTCTATAAATGCTATGCTATATATCCGTGGTCATAAATCAGACTACGACAACTGGGCTAAAAATGGTTGTGAAGGTTGGGATTGGGAAAAATGTTTGCCGTATTTTATAAAATCGGAAAATAATGAGATTTGGTCTAATAATTATCATGGTTCGGCTGGCCCATTACATGTCTCAAATCAAAAAAGCCCTCGCCCAATTACCCATCGCTTTATCGAGGCAGCTCAAGAAATGCAGTACCGGTACACTGAAGATTTTAATACTGGTGACAATGAGGGTGCGGGTTTGTATCAAGTGACCCAGTTTCATAATATTGCTAAGAATGGTGAGCGCTGTTCGGCGGCTGAAGCATTTTTATTTCCGGTAAAAGATCGCCCCAATTTATCAATCGTCACAAAAGCTCATGTTGATAAAATAGAGTTTGAAGGAAATAGCGCAAAAAGCGTCTTGGTTTGGATAAAAGGAAAGCGACAAGTTATATCTGCGTCTAAAGAAATAATACTATCAGCGGGTTCATTAAGTAGCCCCCAAATTTTACAAAGATCAGGTATTGGTAGAAAGGAAGATATTGAGCCTCTTGGAATAGATATGATCCATGAGAGCCATGGTGTTGGACAAAATTTGCAAGACCATTTGGATTTTTCTCTAGCTTACAGGAGCAAGCAGAAAGATTTATTTGGGATTGGCCTGGTTGGCTTAACTGCACTTATTAAAAATATTTTTAGATGGAAGAGAGATGGCACTGGAATGGTATCATCTCCATTTGCTGAGGGTGCGGCATTTTTGAAAACAAAGCCAAGTATCGAAATTCCAGATATACAGTTGCATTTTGTTGCCGCAATTTTAGATGACCATGTTCGGAAACTCCACTTTGGTTATGGTTTTAGTTGTCATATTTGTGCCTTACGTCCTTACAGTAGAGGAAGTGTGCGATTGCGTGATAGTAATGCATTTTCAGATCCATTAATTGATCCTAATTATCTCTCAGATTCACGTGATTTGAAAACTCTGATAACTGGAGCTAAATTGACTAGAGAAATTTTACAAGCACCAGCTTTGTCTAAATATCGTTATAAAGAGTTATTTGGAATTAATGGCAATATGACCGATAAAGATTGGGAAAAACATATTAAACAACGAGCAGATACTATATATCATCCTGTCGGGACTTGTAAAATGGGTGTAGATAATATGGCGGTGGTATCTCCAAAGTTAAAAGTTTACGGGGTTGAGGGTTTGAGAATAGTCGATGCTTCCATAATGCCAACTATCGTCTCAGGAAATACCAATGCTCCCACAATCATGATTGCTGAAAAAGCAGCTGATATAATTAAGAAAAAATATCAACTTGGGTAAATAGCCAATCAACCCGTTAAAGCGTGATTATCAGCTTCAATCGGCTCATAATATTCGGTAGTTTCGTGCTTCTCCAAGATATTAGTTTCTATAAATGGTGCTTTTGATCTACAAAAAACTTCAAAGCCCGCCTTGTACCAGAAAGTGGGTGGGTCAAATGTGCCTCCCGCTATTCCTAAAAGTCCTTTTCGAATTTCTACTTGCCACAAAACCGTGGTTCCACATGTTTTACAAAACTTATTTTTAAAATTGCGTCCAGAGGAGTTATTGAAATTATACTCTGTTAAATCTCCCTTTATGATGTTTACTTGGTTCTCTTCAAAGTAAACTGAGATTCCAAATGCTGAACCTGTTCGTGTTTGACAGTATCTGCAATGACAGATACCCGCTCTGACTGGATGACCCGTTGTTTCATATCTAACTTTACCACAGCCACAACCTCCGTTGTGTTTTTCATTTTCCATTTTTTAGACCTTAGGTTATTTAAGTTTTAGTAGTGGTTCATAATTTTTATACTTTTTAGTACTCAGTGCATGAAAGCTATTGAAACTCAATAATTAATTGTTTCTAAGATTAAAGTAAAACTCAGATAGAAAAAAATGTTTTTAAATAAGAATACAGCACCACATATTTTTACTCTCATATTCATGTCTAGCATGTCTGTCTTAAGCATGAGCGTGTTTCTACCTTCATTACCAAGTATGACAGAATTCTTTAAAACGGATTACTCTTTAGTGCAGTTATCTGTTTCATTATATCTAGCCTGCACTGCGGTCGTCCAGTTAATTGCGGGTCCTCTGTCAGATTATTTTGGACGTAGAAATATTGTTTTAGCTGCTCTGATCCTTCTAATACTTGCGACTATTGGTTGTTATTTTGCACAAACCATTGAAGCTTTTTTATTTTTTAGGGTATTGCAAGCATCCATTGCCACATTAATGGCCATATCAAGAGCCATTGTGAGAGACATGGCTACACCCGAAAAGGCTGCTTCAATGCTTGGTTATGTCACAATGGGAATGTCAGTAGCTCCTATGATTGCACCTTCCATTGGAGGGTTTTTTGAGACTTATTATAATTGGCAAGCAACATTTCTATTTGTCATAATTCTTAGCATTGGTTTGTTTTTGTTATGTTGGTTTGATCTTGGGGAAACTAACAAAGTTAAAAATAAGAGTCTGCGCGAACAGATAAAAGAATACCCAATATTATTCTCGTCGCGCCGTTTTTGGGGGTATGCTTTTGCTGCTGCATTTTCTACCGGCACATTTTTTGCTTTTTTGGGAGGCGCTCCGTTTGTAGGTTCAAAGGTTTTTAATTTAGCTCCTACAACAATGGGCTTCTTATTTGGCCTACCTGCTCTAGGTTTCTTTTTTGGAAATTTTGCGACTGCTCGTTTCTCTATGAGAGTTGGTATCGATAAAATGATTTTGTTGGGCACCTTATTCCAAATTTTTGGCATGGGGATGTCTCTGGTTATATCCTTACTTGGCTTTGGTACTGCTATAACTTTTTTTGGATTTTGTATTTTTATTGGTATTGGTAATGGACTAACATTAGCTAACTCGACTGCTGGAATGCTTTCCATTCGTCCTGCAGTGGCAGGTACTGCTAGTGGAATTGGCGGATCTATTCAAATTGGAGGAGGTGCCGCATTAGCAGCAATTGCTGGATTTTTATTAACCATAAGTGAGAGTGCTTATCCCCTGCAAATCATAATGTTTTTGAGTGCATTTATGGGCTTTGTATGTATTGTGTACGTTATTCGACGCGCACAAATTGTTGGTGATATTAGTATTTAATATGTTTCTTAACTTATGAGGAAAGTTGATGGAAAATAAACTTAATGAAACCATATCTATTTTAGAGAAACTGGTTAGTTTTCCAACGATTTCAGGCACATCAACTAGAGAAATTAATAAGTTTATTGAAGAATATTTGTCTCAACACGGTCTTGAACCTGTCTTAAGCTATGACGAAGATGGAGAGCGTTCTAATATTTTTGTTACAATTGGTCCAAAAATAGATGGTGGGGTGCTTTTCAATGGCCACACTGACGTTGTTCCCGTTGAAGGGCAAAAATGGTCAACTGATCCTTTTAATTTAACGCGAATTGATGATCGACTATACGGTCGAGGGGCAGTAGACATGAAAGGTTTTTTAGCGTGTGCGTTAGCTTCTTTACCAACTTTTTTAAGTGCTAATTTAATAAGGCCAATCCATCTTGCATTTTCTTATGATGAAGAGACAGGAGGATTTGGAATGCCAGTGCTATTAAACAGCATGGCTAATAATGAGTTTCAGCCAAATGTGGTTATTGTGGGTGAGCCTACAGAAATGAAGATAATAACTGGACATAAAGGCAGTTATGAAATGCGAACAGAAATTTCAGGTTATGAAGTGCATTCATCAAATCCACTTTTAGGCATTAACGCGATTTCAGTTGCGATGAAACTTATTTCAAAAATAGAAGAAATAGGTTTTAATAGAGCCTCAAATCCTATTTCAAACTCCCCCTATGAACCACCATTTGCTACTTTCAATGTTGGAATCATTGAAGGTGGAGCTGCTAGTAACGCGACAGCTGGATGGTGTAATTTCGATTGGGAGTATCGCCCGATGCCTGATGAAGATGGCAGCAAAACTATAGATGAAATCAAAAAATTTGCTGAAAGTGAATTGTTACCAAAGATGAAAGAGATAAGTGAGGAAGCAAATATAAATATAATAACATTGGCACCGGTTGGTGGCTTAGACAACAAGAATGCTGCAAAAGCATCAGCTTTTATTACACAGATTACTGGACTGAATAGCGAAGGAGTGGTTTCATTTGGAACGGATGCGGGGTATTTTAGTGATAAGGGGTATTCAACCGTCGTCTTTGGTCCAGGTAGCATTAACAGAGCCCATAAACCTAATGAATATATAAAAGTAACCGAATTAAAACAGGGTTTAGATTTCTTTGAAAATGTTACGAAATACTTAAGCAATTAATACTTTGGAAAAATTATTAATCAAATGAGCTATGCAATGTTTAACTCAAGGATTTGACTGCATTGTCGACTCAATTTTAGAAGCTGATTTCCCAAATTATTCCTTTTTTGAGCATCAAAGACATTCACTGGTCCAATTGTTCCGATGCTAAATAAGTTTTCAATTTTTTCGATTTTTATCGGCACGGCAACGCTTGCAATTCCGTTTTGTATTTCCTCAACGCACTCTGCATAACCTTTTTCTTTGATTTTTATTAACTCGTGCTCTAGTTCATTCTTTGAAATTTTGGTATTCTTTGTATATTGTTTTTTTGGGCTCATTAAAATTTTACGCTTAAATGAATCCTCTGAGAAAGCTAGAATTGCTTTTGAACATGAACAGGCATGAAGTGGTCTAAAGCCAAGTCCTGGATGGACAAATGATGACGTAATATCCTTAGGAGTTTCCACATGAATGATTTCTACACCATTATTACGAAATCGAGACAAAAATACAGCCTCATCAAATTTTTTTGCGGTCTCTTGTAATAATGGACTTATTGCCAAGCAAATATCCTTGTCTGGTATACCTGCCATTGCTATTGTTCGTAATTTCTCTCCCACTAAGTATTTTCCGTTATCATTAGGATCGTCCAAAAGTCCATGAAATAGCAGCTGCTCAACGGCTCGATAACAAGTAGGTTTTGGAATATTTGTAATTTTGTGTATTTCTGTGGCAGAGATAGATCGTCCAGAATGAGATATCGTTTCTAAAATTGTAATTATTCTATCAAGATTCATAATTTTCTCATTTACTAAGAATTATTCTTATTATACGATAAAGTCTAAATCTGATGCAATATATATTTTTGGAGAAATTTTATGGATGGAATGACGTGTTGTGGACCTGGATATGCATCGCCAATGGAAGCAATGAAAGCCCCAAGAGAAGAATTACTTTATACAATAGCTATTTATGTTGGTACTGGCATTCAAGCTCCAGATTATCTTGCCACAATTGATGCAAATCCTTCAAGCCCAACTTATTCACAAGTGATCAGTCGTTGTGAGATGCCTGGTATTGGAGATGAATTGCATCACATGGGTTGGAATGCTTGTTCATCCTGCTTTGATGATGCGGAGATGGAAAGAAAATATTTGATTGTTCCTGGCGTTCGATCTTCAAACATTCATATTGTGGATTGTGGTTCAGATCCTAAGAATCCAAAGGTTCATAAAGTAATTGATGGGAATGAAATAAAGGAAAAAACAAATCTATCTGCTCCTCATACAGTTCACTGTCTTGGGTCAGAAATAATTATTTCTATGCTAGGCGATGCAAAAGGAAATGCTCCTGGTGGATTTTTACATTTAGACAAGAATTTTGAGATATTGGGGCGTTGGGAAAATGACCTAGGTGGAATGAAGTTCAATTATGATTTTTGGTATCAACCACGGCATAACGTAATGGTTTCAAGCGAGTGGGCGGCACCTAATACTTTTATGCCTGGATTTGATTTAGAAGAAGTCGGTCACTTAAAATATGGTCGAGAAATACATTTTTGGGACTTTGAAAAAAAGAAAGTAGTTGAGACCCATTATCTTGGAGAGGATGGCTTGGTACCTTTGGAGGTAAGATTTCATCATAATCCAGACTCAACGCATGGATTTGTAGGAGCTGCAATGTCATCTAATATCATTCACTGGTTTAAACAGGGAAATGATTGGATCGTAAAAAAGATAATTGATGTTGAAAATGAACAACATCCTGAATGGCCAATACCATTACCAGGGCTAATCACGGTTATTTTATTATCTATGGATGATAAATATTTGTACTTATCTAATTGGCTTCATGGAGATTTGAGGCAATATGATATTTCTGACCCTCACAACCCTGTACTTACAGGTCAAGTTTGGATGGGCGGGCTTTTGGGCAAGGCGCCAAGTGTAAATGGCGTTGAAATCGCTGGTGGACCGCAAATGATTCAACTGTCTTTAGATGGTAAGAGACTATATGTAACTACCTCTTTATTTTCTACTTGGGATAATCAATTTTATCCAGATATTAGGCACAAAGGGGGAGTTATGCTGATGATTGATTGTGATGTGGATAAAGGTGGGATGAAAATAAACCCAGATTTTATTGTAGATTTTGGAAAAGAACCAAATGGACCATCTCGATGTCATGAAACACGATACCCAGGTGGCGATTGCACCTCTGATATTTGGCTTTAGGAGATTAATATGGATCATAACAAAGAATATTCTGCCAAATATCTGGCAGATGTTTTAGCGTCAGTAAAAACAATTGCTATGGTTGGGGCTAGCCCTGATCCAACCAAGTTTAGCTATGGAGTGCTCAGAGTTTTACATGAACAAGGGTTCGAGATGTTTCCAATAAATAATAAGCCCGAAATTAAAGAAATAAGAGGAATTAAAGTATTTCCAACTTTAGACGCTGTTGATCAACCAGTTGATATGGTTCAGGTGTTTAGAAAATCTGAAGCTTTATATGGTGTGGCTGAGGAGGCTATTAACATAGGTGCAAAAGTTCTTTGGGGGCAAATAGGGGTTTTTAATGAAGACGCAGCTACTCTTGCTGAGAGCGCTGGTATGCAAGTGGTTATGAATAGGTGTCCTAAAATAGAATTGTTTCGACCATTTTGGAAACCAAAGCTTGGATTAGGTATATAAGTGGATAATTTGTTATCTTATCAGGTCACCCTGAAAAACCGAAATATCAGCTTAAAAGTAAATTCAGACCAAACGATTTATGAAGCAGCTCTGAAAGCAGGGGTTCAATTACCAATTGGTTGTAATTATGGGGGATGTATTACTTGTGCGGCCAAGCTGGTCGCTGGAAAAGTCCGACAACCAGGTGCTTCTGCATTGAATCGTCGTCAATCAAAAGCTGGTTTTATCTTATTGTGCGTTGCAAAACCAAAAACAGACTGCATCGTCGAAGAAGGTGTAGAATCTCATGAGGGTTTATTTCAAAATCCTTTTACTAGTACCGGTTTTACAAGGTAATAATATAAACCATCATTATAAGAAGCATGTGATCGACTAGAACATTTTAGATTTATTGGTTAATCAGAATATGCATTTAATGATCTGTTTAATTATCCTAAATCTCCAAATATTTGACTTTATTGGATTTGCAGCTTTATTTTTTTAGTCATTAATAGGTGTGTCGCGATAATTATGATCGCAAGCAGTATTGCAGGTCCATAAATAAAGATTGATCCAGATAAAATAAGCAGGGCTAATATGAGCCTAACTATTACTTCCCAAACATGTAGAGCACGATGATCGAAACGACAAAGTGAACTAGCAACCAGATAAAGAGATAAAGTAAGCCGAACTAATAACCATACTAAATTTATGATATTAATATTACCATCATAGCCAGTTAAGTATTTTCCTTTACTATCGTCAGGGCTTAATACAGCCGCGTCGATTAAAAGTAACTCTGGGTGAAAAGCAAATACAAACGGAATAACAAATATAACAATTCCAGAACGAACCGCTGAAAATCCTGTGGTCATTGGCTCTTCTTTAGTTATTGATGCTGCAGCAAAAGCGGCAATTGCCACTGGAGGTGTGATTGCTGAAGCGACTGCGAAATAAAAGATAAACATATGAGCAGTAAATGTTGCTATACCTAAGCCCGCTAACATTGGACCCATCAGGAGAGCAACATTGATGTACGCTGGGACAGATGGCATACCCATGCCTAGCAAGACGGCCATCAGCATTGTAAGTAAAAGTGCAATAAAGAGTAAGAATGGCGACCCTGTTACACTTAAGTCCATGGATGTGAGTACTGCCAAGATATCCCTTGCGATGTATGTGGAAAATCCTGTCAAATTAAGGCAAAAGTCAATTACAGAAACACTCAAGAACATTAAATATAATGTTGAAATCATCACGCCAGCATTTGCTAGTGCATGCAGTATTTTGGACGGTTGTGATCTAATTTTTGGATCTAAGAATAATAGTAAAAGTAACAAGATACATGCCCACCAACCTGAGGATCCAGCGTCTCCAGCAGAATTTTGAATTACTTTGAAAAACCAAGGAAGCTGATCAGCAGTGCAACTAGTAGCGCCTGGTAATTTTTCTACACCAAATAATGACCCAATAAATCCGCATCCAACTTGTTCTTTTGGGGTCAGAAGAAGTCCTAATATTAATAATAGAGGTGCAACTATCATTATTAGATTAAATTTATCTTGCCTATCAAGCTCCATGTCTTCAGTGATTTTTCCGATAGCTTTTATATTTTGTTTACGTGCTTGAAAAACGGCAGATAGAAACAAGCATCCAAAATAAGCAACTGCTGGAATTATTGCCGCAATTATTACTTCTCGGTAAGGTACTTGCGTTAAAGCTGCTAGAATGAATGCGGCAACTCCCATAATGGGTGGCATAATTTGCCCCCCACTAGAAGCTGCTGCCTCAACGCCACCAGCGAATATTTTTGAGAAGCCTCTTTTAACCATCATTGGAATAGTTAAAACCCCAGTTGCAAGGACATTAACTACCGGTCCACCAGAGATTGTTCCAAATAGTGCGGAACTTACTATTGCTGCATGAGCAGGACCACCATTTAGTTTGCGCGTCCATCTAAAAGCTAATTTAATCAATGATTTTCCACCGGCTGAAGCTCCAAATAGACTGCCTAATATTATAAAAGGGAAAACAGTGTTTAGTAATATGTCCATAAATCTACCAAGCAAACCACTACTATTGTTTACTATAATATCATGTACTTTGGGCCTGCCGTCGATAAGCTGTCGTGGGTCGCTTCCTAATTTGGTTACAAGATATTTATTTATATCTTCTGCTCCATAAAAATACCAAACAGCGATTGTAAAAAAAGAGTAAGTCACAACAATAATTGTCACCATAACAAGAGGAAAACCCCAAACTTTTATATTGTAAATGAGAAATATGGCTATAGTTGCAGCCATTATCGCGAATAGCCAAACACCTGTTGTTGCCATACACTGTGGATCATCAACGCCACTTGGTGCAGGTAAGCCGTACAATTCTGCAAATGCAATTTCTTCTTTTAAACTTTCTGCAATTAGCTTTGCTCTTTCACCTGTAATTTGATCAATAAGACAGACACTATCGATTTCTATTAAATAGGTAATTGCCATCAGGCTCGTTACGAATAGCATTGTTATGTCAAATAGAATTCCTACTCGTTTTCCAGTAACGCTCTGTGCATCTCGAAAAAATGAGTGTTTTAGGACTGTAACCAACATCATCATAACAAATGCTATTGGGTGAAGCCATTCATACGGAAATTTTCTAATTAAAACAGCTTCCAAATTGAAAATACTAGCGATTGTATGTTCTAATCCTGGAATTGATGGGATATTATTGATCATACCTAAGAAAACTAACAATAGCCCAATAACGCTGGCAATTTTTATTCCAATATCAGTATTATCCGGCGAATGCATAATTTTGGTACTGCTTTTATTTATTTAAATATAAGAGATTCCCAGCTGATTTATTATCAGCTGGGAATTTTAGTTTAAGGTTTGGCACAGTCAGGAATTGAAACTCCTGCCTCTTCCCAGGCCGCAACTGCTCCTGGATGATATTTCATTCCAACAGCCCCACAAAACCCTGAATCGCCAGCACTTCCGGCTGTATTCAGACCCAGATTTTTTGCATAAGATGTATTTGTGATTAAGCGATCGATATTCGCAATATGAGTTGCAGTCATTGCTTTTGCTAGATCAAATGACATGTCTTTATTAACAACTTGTGCTCCAGTCGTAACCATTCCTCTCCAGTAACCATCTTCGGAAATGATATTAACTCCGCCACTATAACCCATTTCGTCTATTTTCACCACGATCGGGGCACTACCTGGACCTTTGGTTAATTTTTGAAATGCTTCACCTTCATAAATATCTTTAGGTACAGAGATTAGATTTATGTTACCTGCGGAAAGTGCACCTATCATAATATCTGAAGGTATCGTAAATGGTAGCACATTTGCTTCGGCACTATTATCAGTGATTGTTTTTGACATTTGTCCCCAGTTAACCTGCAAGCCGGTGTATCCTTCACCGTCTTTTAAGCCTGTCACTACACTGATAACTTGCCTTGCATTTGTTAAAGCTCCACCACGAGGAGGTCCGTTATAAACAACTTTTCCGGCCAAGTCCCAACTTTTTAATCCAGTGCTTTCATAGGCAAATAGGTGGAAAGCTCCCAGATTATATGGAAATAACGCTCTTATATTATCCATTTGCTTTGAGCCTTCTTCTTTTCCAGTTTTAGCGTAAGGCCCACGTCCATTTTTCAATAGAAAGGGTAGGATTAAAGGAGTAATCCCTACATCAGTTGTGCCGTTCGCAACATTCTGAAGAGTATTAGTAAGAGTGGCTCCAGATTGTACTTGAAGTTCTGCCACACCAGCTTCAGATAATATTTGTGCGAAGTGACTAGTCACCGTGTGCGTTACGCCTCCAGCACCAGCTGATTCTGCTGATAGATTTTCTGCTGCGTTACTTGATGATGCAAACAAAAACGGCAATGCCATAAGACCCATTATTTTTGATTTAAACACATTCATTCCTTTCAAATTTAGTTCCTAATTAAATACAAATTAAGAAGTCCCCCATTAGTTTATTTAGTTTACTGAAATTACTAAATAAAGATTTTTAACATATGCGAAGCAGACTTTTTTTGCACGGCATATATAAATTTATTTAACATGTTAATGAGTAAAATGTTACAAGCAATTACTTGTTTTTGTAAAGTAAAACTTAAAAAGCCAAGAGTATTACAATACATTATTTAACTTATTAAATGATTTAATTTGAAAACTAGGAATTTTTTTGGTTTATTAAAAATAACTTTTGATACTTTTGCTACTAATATAAAAATATAATGGATGAGATGATGCGAACAGGATTTTTTTATGATGAACAATGTTTTTGGCATACAGGGTCTGGGTATGCTTTTGCCATTCCAGTTGGGGATTTAGTTCAACCTCTTGCATCTGGTGGTTTACCTGAGGATCCGGAGACCAAGCGAAGGATAAAAAATCTTTTAAATGTTACTTGCCTAGGCGAAGAACTTAACATGCGATCTGCAGCTCCAGCAACAAGAGAAGATCTCGAAAGAGTACACACGTCAAAATACCTAAATGATTTCAAATCAATATCAGATATAGATGGTGGTGAGGTTATACCATTTTCAACCACACCCTTCACCAAAGGTGGTTATGAATTAGCATCTTTGTCTTCTGGATTGGTAATGGGGGCCTTAAGAAGTGTTCTTTTAGGTGAGCAAAAAAACGCGTATGCACTTGCCAGGCCACCAGGACATCATTGTTTACCAGACAAAGGTATGGGCTTCTGCTTGTTGGCAAACATTTCTATAGCAATTCAAAACGCTAGATCCAGTGGACTTGCAGAACGTTTTGCAGTGGTCGATTGGGATGTTCATCATGGAAATGGAACCGAGGCAATCTTCATAGAAGATCCAAACGTCTTAACCATTTCTCTTCATCAAGACAGGTGTTTTCCACCTGATACTGGGAACATTGAGGAACAGGGCACAGGTGCAGGACTTGGCAATAATATGAACATTCCATTACCTGCTGGATCAGGGCATTTAACTTACCTCGAAGCAATCGATAAGTTGGTTATTCCCAAACTAAAAAGGTTTAAGCCAGAGGTAATAATAGTGGCATGTGGATTTGATGCTTCTGGGGTCGATCCATTGAGTAGAATGATTTGTAGTGCCCAAACTTTTGCAGAAATGACAGAGAAATTAATGAAGATCGCGGAAGATATTTGTGACAGCAAATTAGTTTTTGCTCATGAAGGGGGCTACTCCGAAGTACATGTGCCATTTTGCGCGCATGCCGTTTTGCAAAAGTTATCGGGAAGTAAAATTGATGCGGGTGATCCACTTGCGCCAATAATGGATTGTCAACAACCTAACTCAGAAATGCTAGGTGTTTATTCTGGAATAATAAAGCGATATCAAAGTTATTTTGGTTTGTAGGATGCTAAGATTGTTTGGTATTAATATAAATATTTTACCATCGTTTTCGACATATTGATTTAGTTCTGAGAATTATTGGATTTATAAATGTTAATAAATAATTATAAAAATGCTTTATTTTTGATAAACCCAGTTGCTGGAAAATTACCAATCAAAAAGAAAATAACTTTAATTAATAACGTAATAAAAAATTACAAATCTGAAATCTTGATTACGCGCTCACCTGAAGAGTCCGCTCAGAGGACAAAAGAAGCGATGTTAGATAATAGATTGGTAGTCGCTTGCGGAGGTGATGGTCTTCAAAATATAGTTGCAGAACAAGCTGTGAATACCGGTGGAACCATGGCTGTTTTCCCTATGGGTAGAGGGAATGATTTTGCAGCTTCTTTAAAAATACATAATTCCAAAGATTTGGAGACATCTTTGAGCTCAAATATTATTCATAAAGCTCGTTATTTAAATGTTGAATTTGAAGGATACAAAAAGATCTGTTTAACTTGTGCTGGGGTCGGTTTGCTTAGTGAGGCCGCATTTCGAGCATCTAGAATCCCAATTTTAAAAGGAAGCTTATTGTACGCGATAGCAACTCTAATAAGCTTTATAAATTTACATAACCATGGATATAAACTTTTAATGAATGGAGAAAGAAAAGATCAGTCGTTTCTAATAATTGCTGGTGCGGCATCACCTTACACTGGTGGAGGTATGTATATTGCTCCAGATGCTTTTAAAGAGGAGACTAATGTTAATTTATTAAGCGCAAAAAAAGTTAGTCGGTTACAGGCTGTAAAATTACTTTCGCAAGTATTTTCAGGTGCTCATATTCACAATAAAAATGTAATAAATTCGCATATTAATGAATTTGAAATACTCACAGAATCTAAAAACTCATGGGCAAAATTAGTTTACGGTGACGGAGAGTTTTTGGGTAATTTACCAGTAAAAATTAGTATTGGTCGTGATCCATTAAACGTCTTAGTACCATCTTTGAAGATTAAATAACTTGTTTTATTAAAATATCTTCAAGATGATAATGATTTGTGATTAGGTGATTTTAAAACTGGGATGTATTGAATGAATTATGCTGGATACAAATTAACAAACTTTAATGCGCGGGTGGATTTGCGCAGTGATACCGTGACACATCCATCAGACGGTATGAAAGATGCGATGATAAATGCGCCTTTAGGAGACGATGTTTATGGAGATGATCCATCAGTTAATTTTCTACAAGAAAAAGTTGCAAAACTCTTAGGCAAAGAAGCAGCTCTTTTAGTGTCAAGTGGAACCCAGTCAAATTTATGTGCTATGATGGCACACTGCCAACGTGGAGAAGAGATATTAACGGGCGATCATTACCATGTTTTTATGGATGAAGCAGGGGGCGCATCGGTACTGGGTGGTATAATGTTTGCACCACTACTCACTCAAGAAAATGGTGGTTTATCAATAAAAGAAATACAAGAAAAAATAAAACCTGATGATGAGCATTGTGCTATTTCAAAAATGCTGTCGTTAGAAAATACACATCAAGGTAGAGTTTTAGACGTCGATGAAGTATCAACTTTAGCAAGTTGTGGTCATAAGAATGGCTTAAGTGTGCATTTAGATGGTGCAAGGTTGATGAACGCAATTGTGAAACTCAATGTTGATCCAAAAGCAATCGTAGCAAATGTGGACTCAGTCTCTTTATGTTTATCGAAAGGTCTCGGCACACCAGCAGGATCGGTTCTATCAGGGTCTGCAGAGTTCATAAAAAAAGCAAAACGTATTCGTAAGTTGCTAGGTGGTGGATTAAGGCAAGCTGGCATACTAGCAGCTGCTGGCGTTTATGCATTAGACAATAATATAGATAGAATGGTTGTTGATCATGAAAATGCGATTAGATTGGCCGAGCAATTGAATAGTTTTCCACAAATTTGCGTGGATTTAGAAAATGTACAAACTAATATGGTATTTATTGAATTAAATGATGGTGTGGCACAGCATTTTAGACAACATTTGCTTAAAAAAGGTATGTTGATTGGTGCGGGTGACAAGGTTATTCGGTTAGTTACTCATTTAAATAGTAGTCAAAACGATATTGACTTATTTGTCAGTGAAGTAGACGCATTTTTTAATTAACCTGAGGCGTTATATGAAACAATTTTCATTACTAGATTTGTCCCCAGTAGCTGATGGTTCTGAGGTGGCTGAAGCTTTAAATAATACAATAGATTTAGCAATTTGTGCTGAGAATAATGGGTATTATAGATTTTGGTTAGCCGAGCATCATAACATGCCTGGCATTGCCAGTGCCGCAACATCCGTAGTCATCAGTAGAGTGGCCGCTGAAACTAATTCAATTCGAGTAGGAGCCGGTGGTGTTATGCTACCAAACCATTCGCCTCTTGTTATTGCAGAGCAATTTGGAACACTGGCTTCATTCTTTCCAGGTCGAATTGATTTGGGATTAGGCCGAGCACCAGGAAGTGATCAGTTGACTGCTAGAGCATTAAGGCGAAAATTAGATAATAATGACAACTTTCCAACAGATGTAGTTGAATTGTTGTCTTATTTTTCCAGTAATTTTAATACGGCTAGTGTTAACGCAATTCCAGGAGCTGGTACTAATGTGCCTATATGGATACTAGGTTCTAGCCTATTTGGTGCTGAGCTTGCTGCCCATTTAGGTTTGCCTTATGCTTTCGCTTCTCATTTTGCACCTGCGCTGTTAGAAAACGCACTTTTTGTTTATCGATCTAAATTTAAACCATCAAAGTGGTTGAGTGAGCCATATGTTATTATTTGTGTTGGGGTTTGCGTTGCAGAGACTGATGAAGAGGCTGTTTATCTGAAATCTTCTCAAATATTGTCTTTTTCTAGCCTGATAATGGGTAAGCCAATTAAATTACCAGCGCCAGTTGAAAATATTGGCGAACTAATTCCCAATCAAGTTTTGCAACAGGTTGAAAATACTTTTGCATGCTCTGCAACAGGTAGTATGAAAACCGTTGATGAAACCCTTTTAAATATTAAAACTCAATATCAACCTGACGAGTTGATGGTTACGGGTGCAATTTATGATCATGAGTTGCGAAAACGTTCATTTGAGATGACCAGTAAGATATTATCAAATTACACTAACTCTCAGTCTTGAAATAAAACACTAAGAAAATTCACTCTACTGATAGACATTTTTGAAAGAGAAGAATACCCATTCATTATGACTAAACCAATTAAAGTGATTTATCTTAATAGTTCTACTCCTCCGCATATTATAACTTTAGTTTCTCTTGCTGGCATGAGTGCTCTATCTATGAATATTTTTTTACCATCATTGCCCGGGATGACGGCTTATTTTGATACCAGCTATGCGATAATGAATCTGTCTATTTCAATGTATTTGGCAGTAACAGCTGTTTTGCAATTATTCATTGGCCCAATATCTGATAGAGTTGGACGACGCCCAGTCGTATTAATCAGCTTCAGTATTTTCTTTATTGCTACAATTGGTTGTTTAGTTAGCACGAGTATTGAGATTTTTTTATTTTTTAGAATGCTTCAGGCATTTATTGTCACAGGCATGGTATTATCACGCGCAATTGTTCGAGATATAGTTGAAAATGAAAAAGCGGCTAGCATGATTGGCTACGTTACAATGGGAATGGCAATAGTACCCATGTTTGCCCCTGCAATTGGTGGCTTTCTTAACGATTTATTTGGGTGGAAAGCAAATTTTAGCATGCTTCTGATTATTGGAGTTGTGATTGCAATATTTGCATTTTTTGACTTGGGCGAAACCAACAAAAATATTGCACAGGGGTTTTCAAAACAATTTAAAGAATATCCAGAATTATTTAAATCAAAAAGATTTTGGGCCTATTGTTTCACAACTGTTTTTGCGAGTGGTTCATTTTTTGCATTTATTGGCGGAGCCCCTTTCGTCTCAACTAATTCTTTCGAACTTAGTTCAAGTACTTTTGGAATTTATTTTGGTGTTACGACCCTAGGATATGTTATGGGAAGCTTTATTTCAGGAAAGTTTTCTGAGAAATTTGGTATCCATTTCATGTTATTGCAAGGGTCTTGGATTACGTCTTTAGGACTTATTTTGTCATTAATTTTATTTTGGTTGGGCTTAGGGAGTGCAACAAGCTTTTTTGGTTGTATGATCTTAGCGGGAATTGGGAATGGAATGGTTTTACCAAATGCGAATGCTGGTTTGTTATCAGTCCGGCCTAGTTTAGCTGGTAGCGCTTCAGGTATTGGTGGTGCAATTATGCTGGGTGGTGGAGCATTTTTTGCTTATTTAGCAGGATTGATTTCAACGCATGAGGCTGGACCATATCCTTTGATTTATCTGATGATTTTTACGGCAATATCAGCATTACTAATTGCAAAATACATTATTTTTTTAGAGCGCCGTATTGGGAATTGACGTGTTCAATAATAATAATTTAAGTTAATTTATGATTAGTGAAAAAAGATATTTTGTATCAGAGGAGATCCGCCCACTTTCGCAACGCTCAGATATTATGGGTTTTGTACTGGTTCTACATTGTTATAGTTTGATCACTATTCCTTTGGTGTTTTTCTCGTTATGGCCAAATTTTTTTACTTTTTTCTTAGCAATCATTGTCATTGGATCAAGGCAGTTGGGTCTTGCAATATTAATGCATGATGCAGCTCATCGTGCACTATTTGAGAAGAAATTTTTAAACGAAAAGATCGGATTTTGGTTATGTGGTAATCCCATTTTAGCTGATCTTTTTACCTATCGACATTATCACTTAATGCATCACAAACACACACAAACTGAAGATGATCCTGATCGAGTTTTGTCACAGCCATTTCCAATTTCACGACGCAGTTTGTGGAGAAAGCTTTTAAGAGATTTCACTGGTCAAACTGGTGTAAAGAATATTTCTAAACAGGTTTTGAATTCATTTAAGTTAGCTTTTGATCAAGATGCGATAGATAATTCCGTTGAGCAGGCGCAGAGTTTTAAAGCAAAATCGCTATTTAAGCCCCTAATTTCCAATGTAATTATCTTTTTATTTATGTGGTGCTTTGGTGCTTGGTGGTGGTGGTTGGCGTTTTGGTTATTACCTTTAATAACTTGGTTTCAGGTCGTTGTTCGAATTAGAAATATCGCAGAACATGCAGCGACAGAATTCACAACTGATGAACTCCAAAATGTCAGGACAACACATGCTAATCTTCTGATGCGAGTACTGGTTGCACCTTATTGGGTGAACTACCATTTAGAGCATCATCTAATAATGCACGTCCCTTGTTGGCGTTTACCACAGATCCATAAATTAATGGTCCAAAAGGGTTATCGTAAAAAAATGAAGTTGGCGCGGAATTATATTGAGGTCCTGAGAGAAATAACAAAAAAAGGTCACGTATCAAACCTAAACAAACTACACTGAGCTCAAGTATTAGGTTTCCCACTTCCACCAACGTTTAAATGGACTCCTCCATCAACCATTAAAGTAATTCCTGTTATAAATTTAGCTTCGTCACTGGCAAGAAATAATGCAGAGTTTGCAACGTCCCAAGCAGTTCCCATTTTTCCATTAAGAGGTACATTTGCATCTCTTGCTTTTATAATTTCTTCTCTTGAATCATTCCATGCTTCTACTCTGGAATCTATGGCCATAGGCGTATTCATCAACCCAGGTTCAATGCAATTTGCCCTGATACCATATTTTGCATTTTGAATGGCGATTTGCTCAGTTAAAGCGTTAACACCTGCCTTACTTACTTTATAACTAACCCAAGGATAATCCTCATGAACAGCGGTAGAAGAAATATTGATAATATTTCCAAACTTTTGCTCTCTCATTATTGGTAGTACATATTTGCAAGCAAATATCATTGATTTTAAATTTAGAGCAATTATTTGATCAAAATTATGGCTCTTTATCTCAGTTACTTCCGCGTCACCGCCAGCAATGGAAATACCCACATTATTATGTAATATATCTATTTGGCCAAAATTTAATCTTACATAATTTATAAGTGCAGCAATTTCAGTTTCGACAACGACATCGGCTTGATAGGCAAAACCGATACCACCATTCTCTTTGATTTTGTGAACAGTTTCTTGTGCGGCATCTAAATTATTATCAACAACAACCACTTTTGCTCCCTGTTTAGCATATGTGATAGAAACTGCACGTCCATTTCCAATAGTTTCACCAATTCTTTGGCCACCTCCAACAACTATCGCTACTTTATTCTTCAATCTCAAATTTGTATTTTTTATCATGTGCTGAACCTAATTAAGTTTGAAAGTAACTGTATATAATTTAGAATAAAATGTACTATAAAGTTTACAAGATTTTGATATAGTTTGATAGATTATTAATGCTTTGTGATTAATATTGCATATAAAAATTAAAATGAGGAACTGGTAATGATAGATGCTAATCTTAATGCTAGGATGAAAAAATGGCGTCAGGCTTTACATCAGATACCTGAGTTTGGTTTTGAGACATTTGATACCGCAGATTTTGTAGTAAAAAAGTTAAAAGATTTTGGAATCACGGATATTAACACAAAAATTGGTGTTACTGGCGTAGTTGCAACTATTAAATGTGGAGAATCTAACAAGGCCATAGCGTTAAGAGCCGATATGGACGCTTTGATGATTCAAGAACAAAATAGTTTATCGTATAAATCATCAAGACCAGGTTTGATGCATGCTTGTGGTCATGATGGTCATACTTCAACATTACTCGGAGCCGCAGAAGTTTTGAAAAAGCGTGGTGGATTCAATGGGATTGTTCACCTTATTTTTCAACCTGCAGAAGAATGGGGAAAAGGTGCCCAAGCGATGTTGGGCGATAATCTGTTGAAGCGATTTCCTTTTGAGGAAATTTGGGGCTTTCACAATATGCCTGGTTTAGCCGCAGGATATTTTGAGACTCGACCTGGACCTATTATGTCAGCAGAAGATAATTTTGAAATTATTTTAAAGGGCGTTGGAGGTCATTCATCCCGTCCTCAACATGGTTCGGAAACATTGGTTCCCGCGTGCAGCTTAGTATCAGAATTACAAACGATTGTATCTCGAAAAATCAATCCAAATGATACAGCTGTTATTTCTATTACAGAATTAATATCTGATGGCACACGTAATGCGCTTCCAGGAAAATCAATTATTTCTGGAGATGTGCGAACATTTAAGGAAGATGTGAGTAAAAAAATTCAGTACGAAATGGAGAAAATTGCAAATGCAATTGCAAAAGCGCATAATCTTAAAATCAAATTTAAGTATAGTAACGAATTTATCCCGCTCATCAATGATTTGAAGCTTTCTGAAAAATCATTGGAGATTGCGTCTGTTGTTTTTGGCCAAAACAAAACTAACAAAGCAAAAGAGCCAATGACAGGGTCTGAAGACTTTGCAAGATTTTTAAAATATGTACCTGGATCTTATGCCTTTATTGGTAATGGTTTTGAGTCAGCACCTCTGCATAATCCAAATTATGATTATAATGATGATATTTTAAAAGTTGGTGCAGAGTACTTGGTTGCTGTTGTAAGAGAACGATTATCATTTTGAACTGAAGTTTTTGCGTTAAATTTATTTAAAACTAAATTTGACAGTTTTAAAGATTAATGTGAACATCAAATATAAAAAAATTTTTCTAAATTAGGATAATATTTTAATGACGTTTACTGCCCATTTAGAGTATCTGTTCCACCTTACGTGCGAAGAATGTAAATTTTATTGGACTTATGCGTCTATGGAAAAATCATTTGATATCACAAAAAATCAATTCAATTGCCCTAATTGTGGTTGCAAAAGCAAAGTTGAACTACAAGCAGAGTTAGCAAATTAAATTGATTTTTTATAATATAAATATTCTAAAGGCCACATTGTCTTAAGTAAAATAATTTTAAAAAAAATTAATTTAAAATAAAAGGAATATAAATGGGTAAAGCTGCCGCACAGACAGGTGCTTATCTTCACCATATTGCAATAGAAAGTGAAAATCCTGAAAACCTAGCTAAATTCTATTCTAGTGCAATGGATATGAAATCAAAACAGCTATCTGATGGTTGTTGGACTTGTGTGGGCGCCCGCAGGAAACTTGTTATTTTTAATGGAAGCAATAATAAGCTGTCTTATGCGGCATTTGCTTGTCAAAATAAAGCAAGTATGGAAGCGCTTCGTTCTCGTGTGAAATTGCAGGGAATAAACATTCTTTCTTCACCAAGCCATTACTTTCATGATGATGCATTTGCTATTTCTGATCCAAATGGTAATTTGATATGTTTTGGGGTGGAGGAGGGTAGTGATGCGATAAATGCTAATCTTCATGCTCCCCTTCAACATTTAACTTTTGCATCTTTAGATGTTGAAATGATGGTTGATTTCTATGTCGAAAAATTAGGATTTTCATTGTCAGACAGGGTGCTCCATGAAAATGGTGATTTGGCTACCGCGTTTATGACATCTAATCATGAGCATCACACTATTGCATGCTTTAAAGCAGATTATAACGGTATTGATCATCATTCTTATGAGGCTGGTGATTGGATGTATATTAGAGATTGGTGTGATCATTTTGCTACTCAAGATATTCAACTGATTTGGGGTCCTGGGCGTCATGGGCCTGGTAATAATCTTTTTATATTTATTGAAGATTTAGATAGGAATTGGATAGAAATTTCAGCTGAATTAGAAGTGGTTGTAGATCGGCCAACTTTAGATTGGCCACAACATCCTAGGACTTTGAATAAATGGGGAAGAGCTATCATGAGATCTTAATTAAAGCATTTGATGGAAAAAATTGCGTTACATAAAATGACCAGAAATAGACAAAAAACAGATGTAATAATTATAGGGGCAGGCCCAACAGGATTGCTATTAGCAAATTTGTTGGGAAATATGAATGTTTCAGTCATTATAGTCGAAAAAAATAAAACAACTGTCAACGAACCACGTGCGGTCTCTATTGATGATGAGTCTATGCGTGCTCTGCAAGCAGCGAACCTAAGTAAAGAAATCGAAGGCATTCTGGTGCGAGGTTATGGTTCAATTTATAAAGGTCCGCGAGGAGATGTGTTTGCATCGGTAAAGCCTTTTGACAAGGAATATGGATTTGACAAGCGCAATGCATTTCAACAGCCTGAGCTAGAAGATATTTTAAATAAGTCATTAGCAAATTATAAAAATGTAAATGCGCTTTTTGGATTTCAAATGTATGAATTCACTCAAAGGAATGAGTTGGTATTTACGACTTTAAAAAATACTGATGGCTTGGAAATATCAATAGAGTCTCAGTTTATGATAGGTTGTGATGGGGCTCATTCAAGTGTTCGTAAGTTATTAGATATTAATTTAAAGGGTGGTTCATTCGTAGAGCCTTGGTTGATTATTGACCTATGTAACACCAAAAATCGTTGCTCTCATACTGAGGTATTTTGCAATCCAAAACGATCCTGTATCACCTTGCCAGGTCCAAATGGGGTTCGTCGATATGAATTTAAATTAAATTCAGGCGAAGATCCCAAAAAAGTAATTGAGGAGCAGTTTGTTAGGGACTTACTCCAAAGTGTTGGCCCAGACAGGGACGAAAAAATAAGACGAGTTAAGGTTTATACCTTTCATGCACGAGTAGCTGAAAAATGGAGAGATAAATCTGTCTTTTTAGCGGGTGACGCCGCGCATTTAACGCCACCCTTCGCAGGCCAAGGGATGAATAGTGGTTTAAGAGATGCCCATAATTTGGCATGGAAATTAGATGAGGTTTTAAAAAATCGTTCTAAGCTAGGAATTCTGGACAGCTATGAGTCGGAAAGAACCCCTCATGCTTGGTCTATGATTGACCTAGCAATTAAAATGGGCAGAATAATGATGCCAAAATCTAGAATCCAAGGCTTTATTATCCGAAATGGATTTAAATTATTGGGATTATATGGGCCAGCCAGAGATTATTTCTCTCAAATGAAATACAAACCAAAACCAAGGTTTTTGACTGGTTTAATTTGGCCTGATAATCGTTCAGGAAAAAACACATTAATTGGGCGAATGATTTTTCAAAATTTACTTGAAGATTTTGAAGGGAAATTAAATTTACTTGATGATATCTTGCCTGATAAACCGGCCTTGATTATTTTTTCAAGAAAGCCTGAGCGCGCCGTGTGTGAAAAACTTCTCTTTGATATCGGAAATGAGGGCGCGAGCATAATTGGGATCACTCCCGAAGATACAAAGGCAATTAAGACAATGCTTCCTATATTTCGAGACAAATCAAGACACTTTTCTCGCAAACCTTATCCATATTACCTAGATTACGTATTATTGTTACGAAGAGATCGCTATATTGCAGCATCTTGTAAAATAGAAAATATTGATGACATGAGGCCTAAAATTAAAACCCTTACTAGCGCAATTGAAAACTAAATTTTTTAATCTTTTATGTTTTCCAATTGGGATCAATTTTGTCTAACAGCCTCCAAAATGCGGGCCATTCGGGATGTCGCACTATTGCCCCTCCTTGGGCACTACCCCCTTCAAACTGCTCTCTTGTATGTTTTAAAACATCAACTGGAATGTGACTAATTTCAGCTCCTGAAGCTAAAGCGCGTAACTGTATATCAGAATTGCGAATAAATATTTGATGTCTAACGAACGCCCAAATTGCATTAGGGCCAGCAGTTAGTAAGCCATGGTTCTTGAGTACGAGAGTATGGTTTGTTTTGCCTAATGCGTTTATAAGTCTTTCTTTTTCAGAGGAATCTAAAACAATGCCCTCAAAGTCATGGTAACCGACTCTTTCGTATAATTGACAAGCTTCTTGGACCATAGGTATAAATTTCTCGTTTATGCTACACATTGTTTGGCTGATGGGTTCATGCGTATGCATTACACAGTGTAGATCATTAGATCTTGCTTGATGAATGGCCGAATGTATATTGTAACCTGCTTTGTTAATTGGCATGTCTATGTCGTCCAATATGTTTCCATCTAAATCTAAACGAACAAGATTTGAGGCTCTTATTTCATCATATCGCAAACCAAATGGATTGATCAGAAACGTATCTGTACCAGGTATTCTTAAAGTTATGTGATTGTAAACTACGCTTGTCCATCCATAGTAATCTGTTAAACGGTAAACAGCAGCCAAATCAACTCTTGCTTTCCACTCCTCATCACTCATTCCTTTAGGAGCTTTTGGATAAGTTATAGTTAAGCTTGGATTTTCCATATAGTTTCCTTTCTGTATAACCTTAGTTTATTAAACATTTTTTTTAAAAGAAAAAGATAGTTTGTAATTTAATTTGATATTAATAAATTAGTGTGTTTTTATAATAATTTATTAATTTTAATTTACTCGTGTAGGAAGTTTGAGTTGTCACAGGCTTTAGATATTAAATCAATGAAATTATATCCTGAAGCAGGACGTATTTATCGAGATTTAGAAAATCTGGGTGTCCTTCAAAATGATAAAATAACCGTGGAGCTTTTATCCTCATTCGATCAACTTCATTATCATGGAGTTGAAGCAGTAAAAAAATGTATCGACGTATTAGGGATAAATGAACGCGATTATATTTTAGAAGTTGGTGCTGGCTGGGGTGGTCCTTCAAGATATATTGCAGATCGTACAAACTCGCAAATTGTAGCGCTTGAATTGCAAAGAGATTTTCACGAAGTTGGGCTAGACTTGACTAAAAGATGTGGACTGAGTGAAAAAGTTGAGCACATTTGCTTTGACTTCTTAAAATATGAACAAGAGAAAACTCGTTTTGATAAAATTGTCAGCTGGCTGGCACTTTACCATATACCTGATAGGAAAAATATCTGCAAAAAACTTTTTAAACTCTTAAGGCCAGGTGGTAAATTATTTATAGAAGATTTAGTGATGCTCGATAATACATCAAAAGTTGATTGGAATTCCTTGCAAAAGGATTTGTTTGCAAATTCCTTAATATTAACTTCTGAATACAGGCATCAACTTCAAGCAGTTGGATTCAATATCGAGTATTCTGAGGATATGACTTCTAAATGGGTGTCTTTTACTAATAATAGGTATCAAGACTTCTTAAAAGGAGAAAGAAAGTTTATTAAATTACATGGCCAGCATTTATTTGATCAAATTAGCTATTTCTATAGAAAAATAGTTGAGTATTTTGATGCTAGGGCGATAGGTGGTTTGCAAGTTATTTGTTCAAAGCCTGAATAATTAACTAATTGGAGACATTTTTAGCTCAAATTAATAATGTAGGTTAAGTTAATCATAATTAATATCAAAGTGACTTGACATTCTAATAGATTTAAAGGGGTCATGTTATCGTAGGTCTCTGAAAGCAGAAATAAATGAGCTTTATTCAGAAGTTAAATGATAATCCTTTGAGTAATTATTTTTGGGACTTAGCCCCTCAAAAGAGAGCTTTAATTTTTATGTTTTTGGCCATGTTCTTTTTTACAGGAATGAGTGTATTCATTAGGAAATCATCTGAACAACTGCACATTATGGAAGTTATTTTTTTAAGAAACTTACTCGCATGCTTTCTAATTATTCCAATTATGATCCCATCAGGAATCCATACATTCAAAATGCATGAGCCAAAAATATTTGTCTTTAGGGCTATTGTGGGTAGTCTTGGTATGGTTGCTGGGTTTATTGCTTTTATTTTAATACCCTTAGCTCAAGCAATGGCAATTAGTTTTACCACACCAATTTTTGTAACAATTGGTGCAGCTTTATTGCTGGGTGAAATTATAAAGCTTAGAAGAATTATTGCTATATTTGTCGGATTTTTGGGTATGCTTGTTATTATTCAACCTGGAGCTGGTGTCGTATCCATTGGTGTTGCTCTAGCTTTTATTTCTGCGGGAGCCCACTCGGTGAATGCATTATTAGTAAAAAGAATGACTATTAAAGAGTCACCAAACGCCATTGTAGCTTGGATGGTTATCTTAATAGTTCCCATAACAATCGTTCCAGCACTTTTTGTTTGGCAATGGCCAAGCGGTTTAACTTGGATTTACCTTTGGTCTTTGGCTTTATTTGGAACATTAGCGCATATGTGTTTTACAAGAGCATTTGCTTCGGCTGAAGTCACTAGTCTACAACCACTTGAATTTATTAAATTACCAATGACAGCACTTATTGCATGGATGATCTTTGCAGAAGTTCCAGGAATCTGGACATGGGTTGGTGGGATTATAATTTTTGCATCAACTGCTTATATTACGCACCGCGAAGCTAAACTAAATAAATCTACTTTAGTTAACGCGAATTTGTTAGATCCTAAATGAAAAAAAATAAGGATTATAATTTTGAAATTAGATAATAAAATGGAACGTGCTAGAGATTTAGGACTACCTTTTCCAGGTAAAACTGGGCCAAATAATTCCATCACTGACGTGCCTGAACTAAAAGTTGGTTTTACCACGTTAACTAATCCTAAAAATAATATTCGTACTGGAGTTACCGCTGTGGTTCCACGCGATGATGAAAACAATCCAATGCCAGTTTTAGCAGGCCAATATTCTTTAAATGGGAATGGCGAAATGACTGGCACTCATTGGATTAATGATGCTGGTTATTTTCTTGGACCTGTTTGTATAACAAACACCCATTCTGTTGGGATGGTACACCACGGTGCAACAAAGTGGATGATAAATCGTTATAAGGATTATTTTACAAATGAGCATGCTTGGGCCATGCCAGTAGTTGCAGAGACTTATGATGGGGTGCTGAATGACATCAACGGACAACATGTTACGTCTGAAGACGCAATCAATGCACTTAATAATGCGGTTTCGGGCCAAATTGAAGAAGGGTCTGTTGGTGGGGGTAATGGGATGATATGTTATGAGTTCAAAGGAGGTACTGGAACTTCATCTCGACAATTATCTGTTGGTGGTAAAGTTTTTACCGTGGGCGCTTTAGTGCAGGCTAACCATGGTATCCGACCTTGGTTAAATATACTGGGTAAACCTGTGGGAAAGCGAATTAATGCCCATCGCCTATTAGATCAAGAAAATGGTTCAATTATCGCTATCATTGCAACAGATGCACCGTTATCTGCATTGTCATTGAGACAAATTGCAAAGAGGATCTCAATTGGTGTTGGAAGAGGTGGCTCACCTGGTGGAAATAATTCAGGTGATATCTTTCTTGCCATGTCAACTTATAAAGTTGATGAATTAACTAATAATACTCACGCTATAGTTGATAGAAAAGAATTAAATCCCAATTTTATTGATCCAATCTATTTGGCTGCTGTTGAAAGCGTTGAGGAAGCAGTCATTAATGCAATTGTTGCTGGTGAGGATGTACCTACATTTAAGCCACCAGGTATGGTCTGTAAAGCAATTGATTTGGGGGTATTAAAGTCAATGTTTAATTAGTATTAATTCACTACTTCTTTTTCCTAAGTCATTTGGGCCTGTCGCGCGCCCAAATGATGCCAGAAAATTAAGGCCCCAGCGAAAGCAACAGCGGTAAAGTGAACTAGTTCTGGTCGCATTAGTACGGCCACAGCAGTTGCTAGCCGGATTAAGATCCATATGTAAGAAAGTGGCTTCGCGTCATGTGCTGCGAGCGCACTTGCCACGAGGTACAGCGCTAAAACAAGACGGGCAAGAAGCCACATCAACGTACCGATCTCAACGCCGTTTTCATAACCAGGAAGCGGTGCCCCCGACGCGCTTGATGGATCAATGAGAGCTTGATCAATCAGCAAAAGTTCTGGGTAAAACGCAAATACAAATGGGATCGAAAACATCACAATACCGGATCGTACCGCGCTGAATCCGGTCGCCATAGGTTCAGCTTTTGTGATAGTTGAAGCGGCAAAGGCGGCCAGAGCGACCGGCGGCGTAATGGCCGATGCAACCGCGAAATAAAAGATGAACATGTGCGCTGTGAAATTCGCAATACCAAGGCCGATCAGCAGGGGCCCCATAAGCAAAGCCACGTTGATATAGGCCGGAACCGCCGGCATTCCCATGCCCAAGAGTACAGCCAACAACATCGTAATCATCAATGCAATTAGTTGGAATATTGGTGAACCGCCGCCACCAATGTCAAGAGTCTGTAAAAATCGAAGTACATCGATTGCAACAAACTTTGAAACACCAGTGAAGTTTAAGCAAATGTCTATCACAGTTACAGCGAGCAACATCAGATACAGCGTTGATATCGTAATGCCTGCCTCGGCTAATGCGTCTACGAGTTTCCGGGGGTGTGCACGAAAATCCTTGTCCAAGAATAGCAGGACCGTAACAAAGAGCGCGGCCCACCATCCGGTTGCTCCAGCATCTCCCGCCGTATTCTGAAATATTTGCAGTATCCATGGTAGCGAAATTACTTTGCAGCCGCTGTCTGTCGTCAGCACTTCCGCACCGAACACCCAGCCCAGTACGCCGCACCCTACCAAGTCTTTTGGCGTTAAAAGTAAAACCAAGATAAGCAGGATGGGTAGGACTATTTGGCAAAGATGAAGGATATCCTCACCCGTAATGCGCATGTCGTTGGTTAACTCACCAAAGGCTTCAATGCCTTGTTTACGTGATTGAAAACTCGCACTCAAGAATAGAGCCAAGAAGTAGGCGATCGCGGGAAGCGTGGCTGCGACAATGACATCGCGGTATGGCACGCCGGTCATTGCGGCTAGAACAAAGGCAGCAACACCCATAATTGGTGGCATAATCGAGCCACCGGAAGAGGCCGCAGCTTCCATCCCACCTGCGAAAACTTTTGAAAATCCACGTTTAACCATCATCGGGATCGTCAGAACACCAGTAGATAACACGTTCACAACTGGGCCACCAGAGATTGTACCGAACATTGCAGAGCTGACGATTGCTGCGTGTGCGGGGCCACCACGGAGATTGCGAGTCCAGCGGAAGGCCAGTTTAATAAGTGTTTTGCCGCCCGCAGATTTGCCAAAGAGCGCACCAAGGATGATATAGGGAAAGATCATATTCAAAATGACGTTCATGAAACGACCCAAAATTCCTGACGCTGTGTTAACCAGCGCATCATGTACGTTGGGTACGCCGTCGACAAAGTTTCGCGGCTCACCACCCAGCTTTGTCATCAGGTATTTATTAATGTCGTCAGGACCGTGGAAGTACCATACAAACACAGTAAAGATAGTGTACGCGGCTACACCGATTGCGACCAAAACCAGCGGCAAGCCCCAGACTTTGATGTTGTAGCTAAGGAAAACTACGATCGATAGTCCCATGATTAAGACCAGCCAAACGCCAGTTGTTGAGACACATTTTGGATCCTCTACTGTATCTGGAACAGGCAATCCCATTGTCTCGGCAAATGCTATTTCGGCTTGCAGAGTTTGCGCCATGATGCGCGCGCGCTCACCGTTTAAACTGTCAATCAGGCAAACGCTGTCGATCTCAATCAAATAGGTTAGAGAAATTGCGGCTGCGGCTAGAATTAAGGCGATATCCATAAAGGCGCCAAACCATGCGTAGGTGCGATCACGCCAAGCACGCCAAATTGAATGATTTAGCGCGACCAGCAGCATCATTATGAAAAAGATAAGCGGGTAGAACCATTCGGTCACAAAAGATCGGGTTTTTAGTTTCTCGATCCCTGTAATGCCTCGCCACATGTCATCCCAGCCTGGAATAACTGGCGTGCTGTTGAGAATTCCCAAAGCCACAAAAACCAAAGCAAGAATATAGACGCTCCGGTTTGGAAAAACGGAAACTTCCGTTTCTTGGTCTTCAGTTTGGGACATTGTTCACCTGCTGGGAAATGGGACTGGGCGCCGGTGAAGTATACGGCGCCCAGTTTGTTAGGAAAAATGCCTTAATCTAATCGGCGGCGACGGCGCAGTCTTCCAACTCAAATCCAGCATCACGCCATGCTCGAGCAGCAGCAGGGTGGTACTTTATTGGATTTGCACCACACATACCAAGCATCGGATTGTCGAAATTCACCGAGTTTCCATATGGCGCCTTGGCTTTCAGATCATCCAGTGTAGCAACATATGCAGATACAAGATCATATACCAAATCGCCGTCCATATCTTTGTGAACCACATTGCCACCAATTGTAGCGAAGGCACGGAACATGTCGTCTTCAGACACAACGGTCCAATCATCACCAAGCGCGGCTTCAATGTCTGAGGCTTTCGCAATGAAAGGTGCGCTACCTGGTGCAACCATATACTTTTGCATTGCCTCGCTTTCGTAAGCTGCTTTTGGCATGGACCAGCCGGTCATTTTGCCAGCTGCCGTAACAGACGTTAAACGGCTGCCGGGGAAAAGCTCTGGAAGGACGATTGCGTCAGGTTCGCCGCTTGTAACAAGTGCTGTGCCCTGACCCCAGTTGGTCTGCATGCCTTCGTAATCTTCGCCATCTTTCAGACCAGCAACAATTTGGATCATGCTACGCGCATTTGTAAGCGCTCCCCCGCGTGGTGGACCATTATAGATCTTACGACCTTTTAGATCATCCCAGCCTCCGATTCCTTTTGCGTCATAGGCATAAAGGAGGAAGACACCCAGCGTAAAGGGGTTAATCGCCCGGAGATTACTTGCCAGTTCAGCACCTTTTTCCTTACCTAGTGATCCGTATGGGCCAACGCCTCGGCTCATAAGAAACGGCAAAATATGCGGTGTTCCAGCGATGTCAGTTTTGCCTTCGGCAACATTCTGGATTGAATTTGTCAACGTTTGGCCTTCAGAGAGCTGAATATTTGCGATACCCTGCGTGCCAGCTATTTCTGTCAAGTGGGCTGGCGATAAATGCGTCGCACCACCTGGGCTGGCTGTTTCAGCCGTTAGGTTTGTCTCTGCAAAGGCACTAACTCCAATGGTCATAGTTGCAACCGTCGCTACTATGAATTTTATAAATTTCATTTTATTCTCCCTGATTGTAAAACTATCTTTCAGCCCGGTTGCAATTTGAATTATGCTAAGTGCATTAAAAAGAGCAATTTTTCGGGTTAATTAAAAGCGTATATAGATAATTAAGTCTGTCAACATTTAATTGATGATTAACTAAGTGTTTGTTTGCTAATCAGTTAACAGTAATCGATGCATTGGTTGTGAGTAATGAAATGTCTATCCTAAACTGTAAGGTGTTATTGGGTTAAACATTTTTAAATCATTATTTAGTTAGCATATAATCATTTTATGAATGCTTGCATATGAAATGCAGATTGCTCGGGCAATCTGCCATAAGTCTTACTGATCGGACACGCACGTCTAGCCGCACAGCCGTTGGTGGTGCACTCTTTGCTATCGACACTCTTTATATGAGAAATGCAGGCAGATGAGTTGTATGGTTGATTTAAAAAAGCATCAACAGGGCATTCTGTCAAACATGGCGCCTGACAATTCAAGCATGGACTATTTTTAGTGTTTGGTAATTTTATTTGGGTCTCAAATGATAAAGCACCACGGTATGAAACAAACAGTCCTGCCGTATCATGTACCAGTAAATTAATAGGAGATTTGTAAGCCCTTTTTGTACGTAAAGCCCACTTATAAAATGGTTTATAAGGCGCAACTCCGAAAGGAAAAATTGGCTCTGCTTCAAGTTCTTTTGCAATAACACTTATCACTCTTTCTGACCAAGTATCTAAGGGATTTTTGATCTTGTTCTGATACTCCAAACTATTTTTAAATTCTGACCAGAATTTTGGTTCAAAAGGACCAAGTAAAATTAAAGTTCTACTATTAGGAGGAGCATCATCCCCAGGTTTTGGATGGAATCCTCCTAAAATACTCAAATTTTTTTGCTTTAAAAGGGCATCAATTTTTCTATAATTCATTTCGTTTAAACTCTTTAAGTCTCTGATTTTATTTATACATGTTTAACTGTATAGTGAACAAGAGTTACGATTGATTGTTTGCTTTTTACTAGAATATTTTCAAATTTAATCATTGTTTGCAATTAATGTGTTATTTGTGAAATGGAATGAACAAATGAAATTTTTTGTTATTGCACAAATCTTATTGTTGGCATTTTTAATAGTTCCCGTAAACGCAGATGATATTAAGAATACGAAGAATAACTTTAATTTAGTTAATACAACGAAATTTTTACCACCGGTTGATAAACAAATGCACTTCATTGTGGGTGCTGGAATTTCTCGGTTAGTTTCAGTTTCTACTGGCTCACTATTAATCGGTTTTATTGTCTCAACAACAATAGGGGGTGCAAAAGAAGTAATTGATCAGAAAACTAGTGGCACCTCCGAATTTAACGATTTTCTCGCAACATCATTTGGAGCGCTATTTGTGATAGTATTCAACTAATATTCCAATTCCAAATTTCTTTTTAATTTGGTGAGGCTTTAATGGAGGTTACTGTTTATAGTAACCTCCATTAAATTATTTTAGTCTTCTTCAGGCAATATTTGGTTCAAAATAATTGCTATTAAAGCAGTTGGCAATAATCCAGAAACTGCCATTGTTTTTATGACACCTGGTAAATATTGCACAGCTGATTGCTCTAAATTTAAGCCTAAACCAACAGCGAGTGACACCGCAATAATCATCATATTTCTGCGATTCATTTTTACTTCGCTTAACATGTTCATCCCTGCTGCAACAACCATCCCAAACATCACAATAACTCCGCCACCTAAAACAGGCATTGGCATAGAAGCAATCAAAGCACCAATTTTTGGAAGAAGCCCACATACTATCATTATTACTCCAGCAATTGTGACTACGTGTCGACTCATGATCCCAGTCATACCAATGATACCTACATTTTGGCTGAAAGAGGTGTTGGGTAAACCGCCAAAAATCGCAGCTATTGCGGTACCTAATCCATCCGCGTAAGTGGCACCAGAAATCTCGTCATCTGTCGCATCTCGGCCAGCACCTGCCTTAGTAGTGCCAGATGTATCACCAACTGTTTCTATTGCAGACACTATACAGATCAATGTTACAGCGATTACTGCACCTAAACTGAATTCAAAGCCATACGGCATAAAATTCGGTACAGCTATGATGCCAGCTTTTGCTACGCCACCGAAATTAACCATTCCAAATACCCACGCCAGAACATAACCAGCGATAAGCCCAATTAATAATGCTGCTGACGAAACTAGACCCTTTCCCCAAAATTTCAATATGAAGGAGACTACAATTACGCATCCAGCAACCGTCCAATGCATTAAAGAACCGTAGCTTGCTGCCTCCATCTGAAATTTGGCTGCGCCACCAGCAGCATACTTTATGGCTACTGGAATAAGATAAAGACCGATTGTTAATATGACTAGGCCACTAACTAAAGGAGGAAATAGAAATCTAATTCTACCAATAATTGAACCCAAAAAGAAATGTATTACCCCTCCGATAAGGCAGGCTGTTAACGCGACACCCAGGCCTTGAGTTTTTGCAATAACAAATAGTACTGAGACGAATGCAAAGCTTGTGCCCTGCATGATAGGTAATCTGGATCCAATTGGGCCAATACCAATAGTTTGAAATAGAGTTGCAATACCTGCAAAAAGCATTGCCATTTGTATTAGATAGATTTGTTCAGCCCCACCAAAAGCTAAGCCAGCAGCACCTGCGATAATTATAGAAGGTGTCACGTTTGAAGCAAACATTGCTAAAACATGTTGTACCCCAAGTGGAATGGCTTGACCCATGGGTGGCGTTACAGATGCATCAGTATAATTTTCTGAAATTGACATTTTGTACTCCATAAGTTGTTGCTAATTTTACTTTTCTTATTCTTTGAAAGCGCTCCTTAAACATAATCATATACAGAATCGCTGGATTTGTTTTAATGGGAAATTGGTGATTATCAAAATTAAAAATTATATTTATATTGCATGTAAAAGCCTTGAGTGAGTGAGCGTTCCCAACTGGCTGCCTTTTAGCACTATCGCCTGAAATTCTTTTGAAGCAATTGTATGGTCGGTTGCTTTACCCCAAGTTTGGAGATTGTCTGATTGATAAATTATCCCCATTTTTGTGTTATCGGCGGCAACAATAGGCATTGTTACAAATACATTTACATTTTGAGCTTTCGCAATATCAGTCAATTCTGGCATCATTTTCAGTGCCTCATTAACATTCTCGCGAGTCATCGTATACACGCGCTGAAGTGAAACTTTCTTGCTTAAATCGGCTTTCCCAGAAATTGTACGGAAAATATTTGGTCCAACAATAACACTTGCTGGGTCTGCATTTCGTTCAGAATTAAAGCTTTGCATTTCAGGATCAACATTTAATGCATCTAACGCATTGGCGTATGACTCAAAATCTTTAGCACTGGCATACAGATGAATGTCGCCTGCGCCTTCGCCAGCTATTACATTACTAAGCATAACTTCGTCCCAGTGTGGAGATATAATCTTAGAAACTCGCTGTAATCTTGATTTAGCTAGCTCTGCCTTTCCCAGTATTGGCTTATTAATAATACCCATAGTCACGGTCATTTTCTTCTCCTTATTTTTGATAAGGAAAGGTCACATCACGTAAGGGTAATTAAAAGGTAGGGATATCAATACTAAATTTTCAACTAAAATAACTACTACGTATTTAATAGTTAGGCAGCTTCTACATACCTAAATTCGCGAATTGCTCCACCATCTAATGCCGATAACGCTTTCTGATAGCCCTCACTTGCGTAACCTTTTTCTGCAGCATCCATGCTTTCCCATTCAATAACAACAGTGCGGGTCTTTAGGCCCTGTTCTTTGACTGCAATTGGCACGCCTCTTGCTAAAAATTTTGCTCCAGCAGCCTGCATTGCTGGGCCAGCCAAGGCGGCGTACTTCGCAAGTTTTGTTTCATCCAATATACTTGTGTAAATAACAACTTGATAAACTTTCGACATAATTTAATTTCCTAATCCATGTTTAAAATTACAAAATTTTTTCTTACACTTTATTCACAATAACCACAAATTTTGTTTCCATCGAGATCTCTCACGTAAGCGTAGTAGGTTTCATCACCATCTATTCTTGTTCCAGGCTTGCCCTCATCGATACCACCATTAGCTAGGGCAGTAGCATGGAAATTATCCACGTCATTTCTTGATTTTGCCAACATAGCGATCATTGTGCCATTTCCAGATGTAGCAGCTTCTCCATTAAAAGGCTTTGTTAGATAGAATTCAATCAATTTAGGTGATTGTAATGAGCCATACCCAATATATTCTGCGTCAGTTATTCCTCTTATTAATCCAAGAGTTTCCAATACGGGATCATAAAACTTCGACGCATTATTTAAGTCGTTTGTACCGACCATGACGTATCCAATCATAAAATTCTCTCCGTGGTCATCATCTAACTGAAGTAAGGTTGCCGGTGTGTTATCTGTGATTTTGTAGATATACAAGCAATCCTTCTAAACTTGTGCGGTAGCCTCCAGCATATATTTCAGCCTTGATTGAATTATTTCTTCTGCTTCAAACATGATCCGGTCAATTAGCTCCTTACATGTCGGAATATCATGAACCAACCCCGCTACCATACCGCAAGACCAAGCACCAATATCCATCTCTCCCTCGAGCATTACCTTTGGATAAACACCTGCTACATCTTCTAAAATGTCTTCAAATTTAATTTCTGGCCCTAATTCTTTTTCTACAGCTAATACTCGTTCAACGGCTTTATTATTTAATACTCTTTCCGTATTTCTTAATGGTCGCATAATTAGACGCGTATCTAGTTCTGATGCAGCGACGATTGCATCTTTTACTCTTTGATGAATTGGAGCTTCAGTTGTACACATAAAGCGAGTTCCCATGTTCATTCCATCAGCACCCATTGCGAGAGATGCTACCAATGATCTTGCGTCAGCTTGTCCACCAGATGAAACAAAAGGTATTTCCAATTCGTCTGCTGCTCTTGGTAAAAGTATCATATTTGGTATGTCATCCTCACCAGGATGACCTCCGCATTCAAAACCATCTACTGATACAGCGTCACAACCGATATCTTGAGCTTTTAGGGCATGTCTTACGGAGGTGCATTTGTGTATTACCTTTATTCCAGCATCTTTTAAGTATGGTAGAACTTGCACGGGGTTGCGCCCTGCCGTTTCCACCACTTTAACACCACCTTTTATTATTGCCTTTACATAAGCCGGATAATCAGGGGCGGTTACAGTAGGTAAAAAAGTGAGATTAACAGCAAAAGGTTTGTCTGTCATACCATTACATTTACTTATTTCGTTGGCTAGGTCTTCAGGTGTTTTTTGAGTCAATCCTGTTATCGTGCCAAGTCCTCCAGCATTAGATACTGCCGCCGCTAGTTCTGCAAACCCAACAAAGTGCATTCCGCCCTGAATAATAGGATGTTCGATATTTAGCATCTCAGTAATTTTGGTCTTCATTTTGATGTCCTTTTGGAAATATTATGGATTTTTTATCTTTTTAATTAAACTATTCCATTGTTAAAACGACCTTACCCAAAGACTCTCGCCGTTCAACACTTGAAAGAGCTTTCGCTGCCTCTTCTAAAGAGAAGGATGCTGTTATTCTGGGTTTTATTTCACTATTTCGATACATATCAAATAATTCATTTAGATATTTTTGATGTTGCTCTGGATTCCGTTTAGTAAATGCACCCCAAAAAACCCCAACAATTTGACAACTTTTTAACAATGTTAGATTTAAAGGTATTTTAGGAATTCCAGCAGGGAATCCAACAACTAAAAACCTACCATTCCAAGCCATAGATCGAATACATGGCTCTGCATAGTCGCCACCAACAGCGTCATAAACTATATCTACCCCGTTTGGACCAGCGATTGCTTTTATTTTAGTTGATAATTCCTTCTGGGCGTCTCGGTTCAATGTTTTTGGATATATTATGGTTTCGTCGGCACCTATATTTTTGCAGAAAGTAGCTTTTTCGGCAGATGAAACTGCGGCTATTACTCTCGCGCCCAATGCCTTCCCTATTTCAATCGCAGCTGCACCAACCCCACCTGAAGCACCAAGGATCAATAGTGTTTCACCTGCTTTTAATTCAGCCCGGTCTCGAAGTGCATAGTGAGAAGTTCCATATGTAAAGATAAAGCAAGCTGCATCGGTAAATGGCATATTTTTTGGTATCTTCACTGCTGTGACGGCGGGTACATTGATGTGAGTAACGAAACCGCCGTATCCAGGAACAGCTAGCACTCTGTCACCAATCTCAAAATCCTTAACGTCGCTCCCAATCCTTTCAATTATTCCAGCAACTTCGCCACCTGGAGAAAATGGTCTGGGTGGTTTTATCTGGTATAAATCACGAATAATAAGAGTGTCAGGAAAATTTACACCTGCAGCTTTTACACAAATACGTATCTGATCTGACTTGGGTTCGTTGATTGAAATATTCGTATATTCTAGAGTGTCTGGACCTCCAGCGGTATGGCTTAGAATTGCTTTCATAATTCACCTCTTTTAAGTGCAATATGTATTTTGAACTCATTACACGAATGAATGTTATCAATCAAATTACAAAAGGGGTTGTAACTATGATGGGTCAAAATTAACATGAGAAACTGATTAATATTAGCATTTGTGATTGAATAAATATAAGTTGGAGAAGGTAATTATGGATTTCAATCGTGAAATTTTATGGAGGCCGTCTAAAGGGCGTTCTAAAGATTCAGCATTAGCTAAATACATGGATTGGTTGAAAAAGTATTATTCGCTTAATTTTTCTACATATCAGGATCTTTGGGAGTGGAGTATCAATGATTTAGAACAATTTTGGGAAACAATTTGGCTGTATTTTGATCTAAAATCCAGCCAACCTTATTCAAAAATTCAAGGTCAAAAGAAAATGCCTGGTGCGGAATGGTTTATTGACTGCGAGTTAAATTATGTTGAACAGCTTCTACGAGCAAAAGATATTACTCCTCATAAAATGGCAATTGTAAGTTACTCAGAAACCCATGGAAAAGAGACCTTAACTTGGTCAGAACTTTCTCAACAAGTTTCCAGTTTAGCAGATCACTTTAAAAAAATGGGAGTTATTAAAGGAGATAGAATAGTTGCTGTTTTGCCCAACACTCCTGCAGCGTTAATTGCATTTCTAGCGTCCGCAAGCTTGGGAGCAATTTGGTCGATATGTGCTCCTGATATGGGCCATGTTGCCATATTAGACCGGTTCAAACAAATCGAACCTAAAATTTTAATCGCTCAGGATGGTTATATTTATGCAGATAAAACAATCGACCGCAGAGAAGTTTTGAAAACTATTATTAATGGGTTACCAAGTCTTCAAAAAACAATTATCTTGCCTGTAGTTGGTCCATTACTAGAAGATGCCTTAAGTTGGGGCCCTTTGTTAACTAAAGAAGTTGACTTAACTCCGACACAGGTCCCTTTTGATCATCCATTATGGATTGTGTATTCTTCCGGAACTACAGGAAGTCCAAAACCAATTGTCCATGGGCATGGTGGTATTTTGGTAGTAGCGGCTGCTCAATCATTAAACATGGATTTATCATCCATGGATCGCTTTGCATGGTTGACATCTTCTGGTTGGATAATGTGGAATACGCAGTGGATTGCCTTATCTCAAGGAGCAACAGTAGTCTTGTTTGATTTTGCCCCAAACCGACCTGATATGTTAGAAGTATGGAGACATGTGGGTAAAGAAAAATTGAGTTACTTTGGTGCTGGAGCTGCTTTCTTCACTTCCTGTTTAAAAGCTGGTGTTACCCCTCGCACAGAAATTGACTTGAGGAGTTTAAAGTCTTTGGGTTCGACTGGATCACCATTAAGTACTGATGGTTATCAATGGATTTATAAATCTGTAAAAGCTGATGTTTGGCTGGCGCCTATTTCTGGCGGCACAGATCTGGCTGCTGCTTTTGTTGTAGGAAATCCCATGGCTGTTGTCAGAAATGGAGAGATGCAGGCGAAAGCATTGGGAATTGCTGTTTATTCTTTCAATGAAGAAGGTGAAAAGCTCGTTGGTAAAGTTGGTGAGTTGGTTTGTACTAAGCCTATACCTTCAATGCCTCTATACTTTTGGGGTGATGAACAAAATACACGTTTGATTTCTAGTTATTACGATACTTACCCTGGAGTTTGGCGACACGGAGATTGGATAGAGTTTACTGGGGAAGGTCAATCGATCATTTATGGTCGTTCTGATGCTACAATAAATAGAAGTGGATTAAGATTAGGATCAGCAGAAATCTATCAAGCTGTTGAATCGTTAAGCCAGGTTCACGATAGTCTTGTTATCGATTTAGAATTCTTAAATAAAGAAAGTTTGATGATTTTATTTGTTGTTTTGGATCATGACTTGAATCTTGATGAGCACTTGTCAAACATAATAAACCAAACAATTATCAATGGAGTTTCTATCCGTTTTATTCCAAACAAAATCATTCAGGTTGATCAAGTGCCACGAACTTTATCAGGTAAAAAACTAGAGATTCCAGTCAAAAAATTATTTTTAGGTGGAAAAGCCAATAAAGTAGTTAACAAAGACTCAATGGCTAATCCTGATAGTTTCGATACATTTGTAAAAATCGCAGATAATTATCTTTCAGATAGTGGAATATGAGTTTATTTCTAGGTTTTACGCACGCCTGAAAACGCGTTGAGAATAAGAGCAAAAAATAAAATGCCACCGCCCAAGAGAGTAAAGAATTCTGCTTGTTCTCTCAGTATTAGCCAACCCCAAACGGGCGCGAGCACTACTTCTACCATACTCAAAAGTGCTAAATTGGTTGCGGTTAAAACTTTGCTGCCAATCGAGAAAAGAACCATACCTCCACCCAATAAGAATATACCCATCGCGATAGATTTTATAGCGTCTGAAATGGATACAACTAATCCGTTTTGATTGGCTAGTAAGATGAAAATAGCGAAAAATATAGAGAAAATGCCTCCTAAAATGATAGCTGGTGTCATATTATTTAGTTTACCCCATCTGAGGGATATAGTGAATCCAGCAAAGCCAAGAGCAGAGATTAATGCAGCAAGATTACCTTTTAACCCACTGAAAGATAATCCTGAACTGACCATGATTAAAACACCAATTATTGAAAGTAATAATGCCCACCAAGTGTTCTTGCGAATGGGTTCTTTTAATAGAGGCCAGGCTAAGATGGCAGTCAAGAACGGTGCGCAAGCAAATATGAAGGCTGCATTTGCAATGGACGTTGATTGGAAGGCATAGATGCTTCCAGCAAAAGCTAAAACCAAAGAAATAGCTGCGGTTACTCCCGGTAAGCCAACATTTTTCAAATCTTTAATGGCATGGCCTTTTGATTGCCAAAATACATAAATCAAAAGAATAAATATCATTCCAAGTGATCTGTAAAAAAGTATTTGCCATGTTGTCGCATTATCAACAAATCTGATCGATGTTCCCATGCCAGACCAACATAATCCAGCACACATCACTAATAAGACACCTATTTTGTAAGATACATGTGCCAAATAATACTCCTTAAAATAGTAAGGTAAAAAATCAATTGGTTAAGTTTTAAGAACGTTATGTGGCATTTTTGGTGTCCTTGCCAATATTTGTGTTATCTGATCAATGAGAGTATTAAAAGTAGTAAATAAATAGCCAGGCATCTTCCCAGCTTCAAGCAACACATTTGAACAGCTCAGGGCGAGAATGAACGACTGGAAAAAAATCACAAACATTAGTGTCTTCAAAGAGATAATAATAAATTTATTTCCTGGATTCTTTGTATCTGCGTTAATTGCAATTGCTGCACAATTTATTTCTGATCACTATGGTGCTCCAGCAATGCTGATGGCATTGTTGTTTGGGATTGCGCTGAATTTTTTATCAAAAGAGACCTACTGTAACTCAGGAATATCATTTTCTGCCACAGTAGTTCTTAGGTTTGGGATTATTCTTTTAGGTATGAAAATTAGCTGGCATATGGCTGTTCAGTTGGGTTTTACGGCTATTATTGTAATTTTAGGATTAGTAATATTTACAATAATGTTTGGAATTTTCGCTGCAAGACTGTGTGGTCATGGGTTTAAATTTGGTTTCTTATCATCTGGTGCAGTTGCAATTTGTGGAGCCTCTGCTGCAATGGCTATTTCTGCGATTTTACCTCGTGATGCTCGCACAGAGGAACGGCTCATTTTTACAATTGTTGGCGTAACATTATTATCGACATTGGCAATGATTTTTTATCCTATTTTGGTTGAAGTTTTGCGGTTGGATAATAGATTAGCTGGAATTTTTATTGGCGCAACAATTCATGATGTTGCCCAGGTGGTTGGTGCAGGATTCTCAATTTCTGAAGAAACGGGTGAGATAGCTACACTCGTTAAGTTGATTAGAGTATCACTACTAGCGCCAGTTATAATAATTGCATCACTGACTATCCAATTGAAAATATCTAAGATTTCAGAAAATAAAGTGAAACCAACTATATTACCTGTTTTTGTGATTGCATTTGTTGTAATGGTTTTTATCAATTCATTAGACATAGTGCCAAGTTTTATTCAGACATTATCAGAAAAAGTCTCGCGATGGTCTCTACTAATAGCGATTGGCGCGGTTGGTTTAAAAACTTCCCTTCAGGACGTTTTAAATGTGGGTGGTTCAGCCATAATTTTATTGTTTTTTCAAACCATTTTTATAGGTGTTCTCTCATTGGTAATTTTGATTTACTTTCCAATTTTTGATTAGATAATATTTAACGCCTATAAAAGACTTTATTGTACAATCTGAAAAGCTTGATAACCTAAGACTTTGTGTCGTTTTGAATTTAAAGTTTTATGGAGATCAATTTATGTCTAATTTGTTAAGCCCCTTAGAATTCTCAAGTGGTTATTCTATGAAAAATCGCTTTATGCTTGCTCCACTTACGAATACACAAAGTTACAATGACGGTGTCTTGTCTTTAGAAGAATTTAAGTGGCTAACTATGAGAGCAGCTGGTGGCTTTGGTGTAACAATGACCTGTGCTGCTCATGTTCAGGCCATTGGCCAAGGTTTTCCCGGACAATTAGGTATTTTTTCGGATAAGCATATTGATGGATTAGCTAGATTATCCAAGGAGATAAGGGCAAACGAGAGTATGTCAATCTGCCAAATTCATCACGCTGGCATGAGGTCTCCTTTTGACATCATTGGGGAAGCGCCTGTTTGCCCATCTAAAAATGAAAAATTTGGCGCTAGAGCTTTATCAATAGCAGAAGTAAGAAATCTTAAAGAGGATTTTATAATCGCCGCAATCCGTGCTGAACAAGCAGGCTTTGACGGTGTCGAAATTCATGGTGCTCATGGATATATTATTAGCCAGTTTTTGAGTTCTGAGATAAACCAAAGAGATGATATATACGGTGGTAACTTAGAAAACCGGTGTCGTATTCTTTATGAAATTATTGATGGTATTCGTGCACGTTGCAGTGCCAATTTTGTATTAGGTGTCAGGTTGTCGCCTGAAAGGTTTAATATGAAATTGAGTGAAATAAAGAAATTGGCTGAAGATTTAATGGTTTCAGGAAAAATTGATTTCTTGGATATGTCTTTGTGGGATGTCTTTAAAAAACCAGAAGAAGAAGAACATAAGGGCGAGTCGTTGCTTTCACACTTCACAAAATTAAAGAGAGCAAATACGAAGTTGGGAGTTGCTGGAAAGATATTGACGCCTCAGGATGCAGAGAAAATAATGGACTCTGGTGTTGACTGGGTGATGCTTGGAAGGGCTGCAATTATACAGCATAATTTTCCAGAGCTCTATGCAGCTGACCCTGGTTTTGAGCCAGTCAAAACGCCAGTGTCACGAGATTACTTAGCATCTGAAGGTCTATCAACTAAATTTATTAACTACATGTCTGGTTGGAAAGGATTTGTTGAGTAATTATAATTTGGATGAAATTGTGATTGAAATGATTGTTAGACCGGTCGTTTGATAAAAACATTATTTATTGTTAATTGAAAATAAAATAAACAGATGGATTGAATTTATACTGTTCAAATATAAAGAATTAGATATTAATATTTTTGAATAATTTGCACAGTTTTATTCTGTAACTTATCCTTATGTCATCAGTTAAGGGGCAGCCTAAATGCGCAACCAGCGTCACAATATACTGTTTGAGCCAATACAGTTAGGGCCTGTAACGGCAAAGAATAGATTTTATCAGGTTCCTCACTGTAGTGGAATGGGTTGGAGACGGCCAAAAACAGCTGCTGCTATGAGGGGTGTCAAAGCTGAAGGTGGCTGGGGTGTCGTTAATACAGAGTATTGCTCGATTCATCCGTCGTCAGATAACGATTCTTTCCCCTACGCTGCTTTGTGGGATAATAATGATATTAAAGCGCACAGTCTAATGACGAGTAAAGTCCATGAGCATGGAGCATTAGCAGGAGTTGAGCTCTGGATTGGCGGCGGAATGATTGTCAACTTGGGCACAAGAATCCCTGCACTCGGAGTACAAAATCGCCCTCAAACTGATTATAGTGTCAATCATCCTGGCCAAGGTCGTGCTCTTGATAAACAAGACATCAAAAATATTCGAAGTTGGCATAAAGATGCAGCTATTCGTGCGGTCACTGCTGGTTTTGATATTGTTTATGTATATGCAACGCATGGATACTTGCTTTCTGAATTCCTAAACTCTTCTACAAACGATAGATCAGATGAGTATGGTGGTTGCTTAGAAAATCGTATCAGATTGGTCAAAGAATTGATCGAGGAGACTAAAGAAGCAGTTGCCGGTAAAGCGGCGGTAGCAACGCGCTTTAGTGTAGACCTTGAAGAGCCAGAAAGTTATGACGCATTTGGCTTATTGGCTGATTTACCTGATTTATGGGACCTTACCGTTAATGATTATAATACAGAAATGGGCAACTCTAGATTTGTTAAAGAAGGATCTTTGGTATCGAGTGTTTCTGCTGCTAAATTACTAACGAAAAAACCCGTGGTGGCAGTTGGTCGTTTTACATCACCTGATAAAATGGCAGAGTTAATAAAAAATGGTTCTCAAGATTTGATTGGAGCTGCTAGACCGTCAATTGCAGATCCTTTTTTACCTATTAAAATTTCTGAAGGAAGAATTGAAGATATTAGGGAATGTATAGGGTGTAATATCTGCTATGCACATGACTCCCTTGGGGTTCCTATACGCTGTACTCAAAATCCCACAATGGGTGAAGAGTGGCGCTTTGGTTGGCACCCAGAGAAAATAAAAAAGAAAAAGTCTCCTAAACGAGTTTTAGTGGTTGGAGCAGGGCCTTCTGGCCTTGAGGCTGCCCGGGTATTGGGTGAACAAGGAAATGAAGTCATTTTAGCTGAGGCTACTCGAAATTTAGGTGGAAGGGTAATTAAGGAATCTAATCTTTTAGGCTTGGCAGAATGGCGGAGAGTGAGCGATTGGAGAATTACACAAATAAATAAATTGTCTAATGTCGAAATTTATAGGGAAAGTGAGCTAGTAGCAAAGGACGTTACAGAATTAAATGCAGATTTTGTTATGATAGCGACTGGTGCAAAATGGTCTGAAGATGCTTTAGGTCGACATAGTGATACTGGTTTTGAAACTGTTGATACAAATATGATTATTGGAGCAGAACATGTGTTAAATGGTGAAAAAATTGATGGTGATCGGATAGTAATTTATGATGACGATCATTATTATATTGGTTCTGTGATGGCTTTAGAACTTTCAAGAAGAGGACATAGTGTTGTGTTAGTGACCCCAGCGGGCAGGGCGTGTAGCTGGGGTGAGTATACTGATGAACAAGTGCCCTCTAATTTAGCGCTGTATGATGCAAATGTGAAAGTGATTACCAATAAAACAATAATTAATGTAGCTAGAGGAGTAGCAGAAGCAAAGTGCATTTACTCATCTGAAAGCATATCCATTAAGTGTGACGGGGTAATCCCTTTGACCAGAAGAATTCCTTCAGTACAATTATATAATTCACTAATTAAAATGGTCGACAATAGCAAAAAACATTCGATTATTAAAATTGGAGATGCTGATGCACCATCTCATATCGCAGGGGCGGTCTACAGTGGCTATCGAAATGCCATTGAATGTGGAGCAAACTTCTCGTCCTCAGAGTTTTATGGAAAGCGTGAAAACGAGCTAATTTAAATTGAGTCAATTGATAATCGTCTATGCGAATTAATGCGGCAGTTCGGCGCTTTTTTATTTAACAAAATGTACTACTTGTTTGATAACCAAATATTCTTATGTTGAAAGGTAAAAAATGAGGTTTTTGTCAATACTGTTATTAGTTTTTGTTTGCTCCCCTGCTCTAGCAGAAAACATCATAATTGAGATGCTTAATAAGGACTCAGATGGAAATAAAATGGTTTTCAGTGAGCAAGTTGCGAGAATAAACGTAGGTGATACTATAACATGGTTACCAACGTCAAAGGGCCATAACGTAGAAATGATAGCGGCACCGATGAAGATAAAATTCAAATCAAAGCCAAATAAAGAAACATCGATGACCTTTGAAACTCCTGGCATCTACTATTATTGGTGTACACCTCACAAAGGTATGGGAATGATTGGTTTGGTCGTAGTAGGAGATGATCTTTCAAATATTGACAAAATTGCTAAGGCTAAGGCTTTTGGCAAAACTAAGAAAAAATTGAAAAGTCTAGTTGCGTCTCTTCAGTAATTTTATTCTATTTCAAGTTCTCCTTCGATCTCGATTGCAAAATTCATTGGTAATCCTGCTACCCCAATTGCCGAACGCGAATGGTTACCAATTTGTTTTCCAAATATCTCAATTATAAGGTCACTGAAGCCGTTAATTACCAGATGTTGTTCATTAAATTCAGGTATTGAATTGACCATACCAAACACGCGACACCATCCTGTAATGCGAGAAAGTTCTCCTATCTCGTGTTTAACATTTGAAAGAACTGAAAGGGCTATCTCTTTTGCAGCGATATTAGCTTCTTCCATGCTAAGATCTTTTCCAACTTTTCCATATGGCCCATCAATTTTACCCCCGCTAGAATGCCTAGGATGACCAGATATAAATACTCGATTTTTTTTTATGTTCACAAAAGAAAAAGGAAGGTGCAATCCTTTGGGAATAATAATTGGCAATGGTAGTTCGTAACCTAGATCAATCAATCTTTCTTCAGGTGTTGTCATTTTTAATCATCCACTTTTATTTTCCACTAAAATTACCTAAAATTATTTTGTTGTATATAGCGATTTCAAATAATAATACCGGCACTTAAATACATTTATTAAGAGGATGAATAATGGCAATTAAATATTTCAGTTATGGATCTAATATGTCGGCCTCTTATTTGAAGAAATTTCGAAATGTCAAAGCCACTTGGAGCACAGTTGCCAAACTTGATGGTTATAAATTTGTTATGAATATGCCAGGGCCTAATTTTGTAGAACCAGGATTTGGTAATATCATGCAAAGAGACAACTCATGGGTAGAAGGTATGTTGCATGAAATATCTGATGATGATTTCAAACGCATTGTCGCATCTGAGGGCGAGGATTATTTAGTGCAAGATGTTTCAATTGAGGTTGAATCGGGATCACATATATCAAAAACATTAATTTATAAATCTGATATTGAAGAATTAAAAACATCCAAACGTTATTTAAGACTAATTGTAAATGCAGCAAAAGAGAACAATTTAAGTTTGGATTATATAAATGAGCTGTCTCAAAAAAGTTCTGTATATTATCCTCTGTTATCAGAACTCTACTCGATTGTAGTTTATTTTTGGGTGAAAAGTAGAGCTCGAAAAGCATCATGATTATTTATTAGTAAATCAATAATATTAAATTTTATCCTTATAACCAAAGAGTGAGGAAAGAAGTAATGAGCGAACGTTTACCAAGACCCCGTCGAAGTTTTATTTTCACACCAGGATTGAAACCAGAAATGTTTCCAAAGGCCTTAGCTTCTGGCGCTGATATGGTATGCATTGAATTGGAGGATGGTATAGCTCCAAAGGATAAAGAAGAAGCAAGGATTAAAGCTCTGAAATTATTTGAGGTTGCACAAGCAGATGATGGGGTTGAAAGAATTTTAAGGATAAACTCGATGCGAGAGCGATTTGGAATCGAAGATGTTCTTGCTATTTTAGCAACTGATACTCCTCCTCCAAGCCTAATGATGCCAAAGGTTCAATCCCCAGATGAAATAATTATGCTTGATCAACTTTTGACTGAGCGAGGGCATAAAACAAGATTGCATGTAATAATTGAAACAAATGCGGGACTTGAAGCGGCATATGAGATTGCTAATTGCAGTAGTCGAATTGAAGCTATGTTTTTTGGTGGGGTTGATATGGCTGCTGAATTGCGTTGTGAAAACAACTGGCAACAGCTAATATATGCTCGTTCAAGAGTGGTACATGCAGCAGCATCGGCAGGATTAGATGTAATTGATGTGCCCTATTTAAATTTACAAGATCTTGATGGGATGTGTGATGAAGCTAAAAAAGCAAAAGATCTTGGGTTTGCTGGTAAAGGATCTGTTCATCCAAAACAAATTGCAGCGTTAAATGACATTTTTACGCCTTCTAAAGATAACATTACAAGAGCCCGGAGAGTAATTAAGACTTTTGAAGATGCTGATACTGGCCTGGTGGTGATAGATGGTAAGCTGATTGAAAAGCCAGTAATGCGTGAAATGTATCGAATTGTTGCGATAGCAGATAAACTTGGAAAATAATGGTAAATAAAACAGATCAGCTGGAAAAAATTATAGACCCAGATAAAGTTTTTCCTGTTTTTGCAGGAAGTGCTGAATTATCACCATTTCACCAATGTTATTGTAACCAGGATACAATTTTGAGGGCCGCTGCTGGTCGGCTTTATGTGCATTATAATGGTGAAGATATTGGAAAAACTTATTGGGCTTTACGTCAAAATGCGGCTCTTTATGACGTGCCTGAACGTCCTTTAGAAATTAGTGGTCCCGATGCTGTTAAATTTCTCAATTTGATATTTACTCGAAGGGTCGATCAGTTACGTATCGGTCGGGGGTATTATTCGTTAGCTTGCACCTCTGATGGTGGCATATTTATGGATGGAATTTTGTTTAAACTTTCAAGTGAGCGTTTCTGGTTTGTTCAACCTGATGGTGACATGAATACTTGGTTGATAGCACATAAAGATGGTTTTGATGTCAAAATATCTGATCCAAACTCAAGGGTTCTTCAAATTCAAGGCCCAAGCTCTCTCAAGATCATGTATGATGCCTCTAATGGACAGATTGATGCGACTTTCAAATATTTTAACTCTGGGTTTTATAAAATCGGTGGGCAGGAGGTTTATGTTTCACGTACTGGCTGGTCGGGAGAGCTTGGTTATGAAATTTACACGCAAGGAAAAAGCACCAATTGTATGGCTCTTTGGAATCATTTAACTGAAATCGGCAAAGGTCATGGTATGCTTTTTAGTAGCATGCAATCGATTAATATTAGAAGAATCGAAGCAGGCATATTCGATAGTGGGAGTGATTTTGATGTCACCATGACGCCTTATGAAGCTGGCCTTGAAAAATTTGTTGATTTAACTAAGGAGAGTTTTATTGGCCGTCAGGCCTTGATTGAATCAAATGCTCCAAAAGATACAAGAATTTACGGAATAAAGTGCCAATCCATTGTACCAAAAGGTGGATTAAAGATATTTGATAAAGCATCAAAAGTAGGGATGGTTACAACTGGCGCATATTCACCTTTTCTTAAAACTGGTATTGGCTACGTGCGTTTTGACAGAGCGTCAAACTGGAGGGAAAAAAAATTAACAATTCAAGCAGCAGATAATCAAATATTTGATTGTAAGATTTTAAGCTTACCGTTCTATGATAAGGAAAAAAAGTTACCAAGAGAGTAATTTTATTCAAAATTTGAGTTTGTAGAAAAAATCGATTAGAGAATATTTTGAGTTTAAATAGGATTAAAAATGATTAAAAAATTTGATTCTTCTACGGCCATGCTTTTGGTTGATGTTCAAAGAGGTGTGAATGACACATTCTATTATGGTGGAAGTAATGGAAGGCGGAACAATTACAATGCTGAAGCGAATATCATTAATATATTAAATGAATGGCGCTTATCTGGGCGTAAAGTTGCCTTCACAAAACATAACTCAAGAGAAGAAAATTCACCTTTGAAATTAAGCTTAGAAAGTGGTCAACAACTTGATGGTATGGAGCCTGAGATGGGGGACATTGTTGTTGAAAAAGATGTGAACAGCGGTTTTATTGGCACTTCTTTAGAATTAGATTTGCGTCGAGCGGGAGTGCAAAGACTTTTGGTCGTGGGATTTTTTACAAATGTTTGTATCGAAACAACAGTACGGATGTCAGGAAATATGGGTTTTGATACCTATTTGGTACATGATGCGTGTGCAGCTATGAATGTTACTGGTCACGATGGGACGGATTATGATCCAGAGCTAGTACATAAAATGGCAGTCGCAAACCTGCATGGTGAATTTTGCACAGCGATAACAACAAAAGATGCAATGGATCTATGTGCGAGTGATGCAAAACATCTTGATCGTGTTCAGGGCAATGAATGACATTTAGTGTATCATCAATGACTGCATCTTTGAAAAAAGTGGCAGTTCTCCAACCTAGTAAATCTTTAAAAAATGCTGACCCGAGTAAATGGCATTATGGGCCTGCTTTTGATCCAGAGAAAGTAGAAGAAATTCACGCGTCATTTGTTGGTTTGTTGGAAAATGCAGGCGTTGAGATTTTTTGGATAAATGACCATGACTCAGAAAATGCAGACGCTGTATTTACTTATGATGCCTCGCTTATGACAAAGTATGGCGCAATCTTAATGTCTCCAGGAAAGGCACTTAGAGCGGGGGAGCAAAATTTGCATAGCATATTTTACAAGTCGCATAACATACCAATTATTGGAACAATTTCTGGGGCTGCAAGAGCTGAAGCTGGAGATACAATTTGGTTAGATGAAACAACATTAGTTGTCGGAAGAGGTTTTAGAACAAATCAGTTGGGTATTGATCAAATAAAGGAGATCTTAGAGCCGCGAGGTGTTGAGGTGTTCTCATTTGATTTGCCATTTTATACAGGGGCAGCTGCTTGCCTGCATTTGATGTCTCTTATAAGTTTGGTTGATACCAAAGCCGCGTTGGTGGTAATGCCATTATTGCCAGTTGGGCTTTATGAACTATTAACTTCCAAAGGGTTCCAATTAATAGAAGCTCCAATGTCAGAATTTGAAGAAAGCAATACTTTAAGTACGAATGTATTGGCCATCTCACCAGGAAATTGCATTATGTTAAATGGCTTACCAAAAACAATTCAAAAACTTCAGTTATTTGGGATTAAAGTTCAAGTATTTGATGGAGATGGGTTGTGCATTGGTTGTGAGGGAGGTCCTACTTGCCTAACTCGACCTTTATATAGAACTTAAGGTGTGCTGTGGATTTATTAATTGTTGTATCACTTAACTTCTGAGTCACGGTGTTCGTATTATCAGTTATTGCATTGTGACGATATAATTAATTGATTTTTAAGGAGTTGATTTTATTTTTAAATTTTTTAAATGGAAGATAATGGAAGAATGAAACAAATCTGTGATGATCGAGCTTGGTTAGGATCAGAAATTCAAAATAAGCAAGATTTATGGAAAACTCATTTGTCTGCAGAACTAATTGAAGATTTGGAGCAGGCTGCTAATCATTTCTTCAGTTTAGATGTGGATATTAGTGAGATCAATCGCAAGAATTTTCCACTAAAAATCTTTGATGAGCACCTAAAAGAATTAACAACAAAATTATTAAATGGTATTGGCTTTGAGGTTTTAACGGGCTTGCCAGTAAAACGTTATACTGCAAAAATGATCGCAGTAATTTTTTGTGGGATTGGCGCTCATTTAGGAGATGCTAGATCTCAAAATGCAGATGGTCACCTACTTGGCCATGTGCGTGATACCGGTGCAAATGCTGATGATCAAAATACTCGAATCTATCAAACCTCTCTAAGACAAACTTTCCACACTGACTCAGCAGATGTGGTCGGCTTGTTATGTATTAATGATGCTAAAGAGGGTGGAGATTCTTTACTTGTGAGTGCAGTTACAATTTATAATCAGATTGTTGAGTTGCGGCCTGACTTGATTAAATATTTATTTGACCCAATTGCTACGGATCGCCGAGGAGAAGTACCAATCGGAGAATTACCATTTCTAACAATACCACCCTTAAGTTTGAAAGATAATCTTTTAACAGTCTTTTATCAAAGGCAGTATATCAATAGTGCTCAAAGGTTTTCTGGCGTCTTAAAACTAACAAAAAAGCATATTGAGGCACTGGACTTATTTGATGCGTTAGCCAATGATGCAAAGTTACATTTGTCTATGCGCTTGAAGCCAGGTGATATGCAATTTGTTTATAACCACGCTTTCTTGCACGATAGAACAGGTTTTGTTGATTGGAAAGATTTGGATAAAAAACGCCATTTGTTGCGTTTATGGTTATCAATGCCTAATGATCGTGATTTACCAGAGTGCTTTAAGCAGCGTTACGGATCGATTGAGATCGGTAATAGAGGTGGCATTGTAACTCAAAAAACTAAATTACAAGTTCCGTTTATTTGAGTAAAAACCCTTTATTAGTAAACTGCCGTAAAAGTTTTTCAAGTGGTGCTCTCGTCCAATAGTGAGCCATAACGCTGGTAATTAAAATAGAGATAAGAGTTATTAAAATTGATAATAATAGTAATGTGCTATGACCTAATTTACCATAATAACCTAAGCCATAACCCCCAAATATTAATCCAGCAATTATACCTTGTAATACATAACAACTTAGGGAATTTTGACCAGCACGAAGAATTACTTTCGGTAGGTTAATTTGATTACTTATTGATAGCAATATATGTAAGTAAGCAGCTGCTATTACTGGCGCAATTATTAATAGGCCAAAAAATCTTAATAAAGACAGTAAGCTATCATCATTTGCAGGTAATTGGGAGAGGTAAAAACTTGTAAAAATACCAATAGTAAGTAGCCATGGGAAGATCTTAGATAGAGCTTTTTGCCCTCTGCTATTTTTTTCAAAAAAATTACTTTTGGCTGCTGAAAGGCCCATTAAGAAGGCAACAAAAGCTAATGGTCCTTGATATAAGGTTAAGAAAATAAAAGTGGCAGGCCAGTGAGATAGCCGCCCTAAAGTTGCTGTTCGATAGCTACCACCTAGATAAGAGTGGTTATCTTGAAACAAATTTATTAATGGTTTCCAGGTTGCTATTAAATATACAAGTCCTGTTAGTGCTAACAAGGCTATCAATAAAATAGATAAAGCAATTTTGGATAATGTTTGTGACGTTTTATTTCTAAATAGCCAAAGAAACAGTCCTAATATTGCATAAAGAACAAGTATGTCTCCTGAAAATACTAAAATGGCATGCAACGCCCCGATAAAAGCCAAGCAAACAAGTCGTCTGAAATATCGCTTAGAAAAGTTAACACTATTTTTCTTTGCTGAGTTAATTTGAATTTGAACACCCCATCCAAAAATAAATGAAAAGAGCAGAAAAAACTTGTTTTGGATTAGAGCTTCGACAAGGAAGATTGTCGTTTGATCCAGCGAATTTAAATTGCCCCCAGTCTGTTGGTTAAAATTTAAACCAAGAAATGGCAGGTTAACTATACATATTCCAAATAATGCTGCAGTGCGTACAATATCGACAGCGTTATTTCGTTGGACTATATTCATTTATTTATGACTTTGAGCTTAGTATAGGTTTTTGTTGCAGTGAAATTAATGCGCCAGCTAGAAGTAACCCAGCTGCTACTAGTAAACTGATGCCAATATCGTTAAAAAAATCTCCAATAATCCCTGCTCCATATGGGCCCATTGTTTGAGCGATAGCAAAAACCACTGTGAAAAGGCTCATTGCTCTGGCCCAACTTTCTGGAGGCAAATTTTTTCTAGTAAAGTTAGTTACAGCTCCTGGTGCCATAAAAACTGATAATCCAAATACTAAAGCTGAAAGTAGAAGTGTAAATGTATTGTTTACTAAGACTGGAAGTGCCGATCCAGTAGCAATACATGTTAAAATCAAAGCTAATGGCATGCCAGAAGCATACCGGGTTAGAATTGGTCCCCAAATAAATGGTGATATGCAAATACTGGAGCCAAGTATTACCCATATCAAAGTAATGAAACTGGCACTTGCTAAATTTTCTGTCATCCAAGCCGATAAAAAAGTTAGATAAACAATATATCCTAGGCCAAAGCCAGCATATCCAGCAAATTCTGGTAACATTTGGCGCAAAGGTAATGGAATTATTTTAGTTTCAGACTGAATTGGTGTTTTGAGCTGTAACGCAGCCCAAAGTCCAAGAGGTAAAAACAACAAACTAGTTATTCCAATAAGGATCCAACCCATTGACCAAGCGCTTGTTCCAAGTATTTCAAGCATTAATGGTAAAGATGCTCCAGTTAGAACGATACCTAGTCCACCGCCTGAGCCAAATAATATTGCTATTGCCAGTGCATTCCTTTTTGGCTCATTTATAAATAAACCTGCTGTTAGGGCTCCAGCAGTAGAAAACGACATGGCGCCAAAGATACCTGCAAGAATCCTCCATAGAGTTTGCCACCACATTTCAGCATTTAGACCGGTAAAAAGGAGTGCAAGTGTAGTTGATATTAAGCCAAATGAAAAAAGACGGGCGGCTGATAAATGTCGAAGTAGCATCATTGTTAAGATCGCTCCAATTATATAACCCAAAGCATTTGCAGTATTTAACCATCCAGCTTGGGCATAGTTCCAACCCATTTCTTCCTTCATTGCTGGTAGAATTAAGCCGTAAGCAAATCTTGCAAAGCCATTGGTCACAGTTAGCCCCAAGGCTAGTCCAGTTAGGATGATCCAGGGCCGGATAGACGTCGATCTCATTTAGTTAAATCCATAAAAATGTATTTAATTTAATTATAAACTATTACCATGAAATACTTTACCCTTATTAAATAAATTTAAAATACACATTCTGTTAAAAATATCTTTTAGAATCCATTATTATTTGGTTAAAATGTGGATAAGAATTTTGAAAAGATTACGGCCTCTTCTAATATCTAGAGAACAATAATGGACATTAATTCACATCCTAGCCTAGAAAATCATCCTCGCTGTCCCAGATGTCAAGCAGTGTTAAATACCGTTGTGGTCCATGGTCACGAGCAATGTATATATTGCAAATCCAATATATTCGAATGCTGTTCTGGTGACACATGCGATACAGACTTTAATTTAAAGAATGGCTACAAAAGATCATAAAACTTAAATTACCTTTAAGCCAATGACTTTAATGAAAAGGGTCTTGAGTTCAATATTAAGAAAACCTTGATTAATCTTTGAAATCAATTTTTGCATGTGAACCATCGCAAAATGGCTTATTTTGAGACTCCCCACATCTACACAGCGTCATTCGATTTCGTATCTCGAGTGGTTTTCCATCTGCCCTTTTTACTGGTATTTTACCATTAATCCAGATGGGTCCTGCAATACTTTCAGAGTTGTCTGCTGAAATTACCACTATTTGCTTTGGAAGATCTGATTCTATTTCTTGATACTTTCCGTCTACTTCTAATTCATAAACAAAGGTTCCTGACGGACATTTATCGACCATCGCCGCAAGGTTAATTTTAGAATTATCATCAGATTTGTTGGTAATCAGTTTTCTAATACTGGCATTTTGGTTGAAACAAAATTTTGCATGCATGCAATAGGAATTATCTACTTTAACTCTTACGCCATCGCCCTGAAGAATTTCTTGTCTTTTCTCAATTAATTGGGTTGTTGCCGTTTCTTCTCCATTAAAGTCAATCCTGTCATGTGTCCCGTCACAAAATGGTTTATTCGCAGACTTTCCACACCGACATAATTCGTAGATTGAGTCAGTTTTTTGAGTACTAGTTTTCTGCCAAGCAATTGCCTCGCCCTTTTCGCCTGTAATTCGTCTTTTTTTGACTAACGAGATATCACCATGAACTACGTATGGACCATTTTTGCGCACTTCGATAAATTCGACTTCTGTCGTTTTGCGTGGCAAGTATTGAAAACTTGGGCCTATTGTTTCTTTTGAATTTGGTGGGGTGATGCTCATTAGTTCTTTGGCTAGAATTTTTAGCTCATACATAACGCCAACTGCTTGGCCTAATATTTTGGGTTCACCATTAAAGCTTTGTTCAATCAATCTTAACATATCGGAGTATTCTTGATTAAATGTAGTTAGTTTTTCATTGATATCTGGATAATCTTTGTATTTTTCGGTACTTGGATTGCTGGCCATTGGATATACTTTATCCCACTCAACCATAAAGCTATTGCCAGTAGGACCTGATTTTGCTGTATCACCGGGTCGAAAGTTGCGTCCTTCCAAAATTTCTAAGAACCTAAAGTAATGTCCGACTTCTTGTCTCTCTGGATGAAACATATTTTGGTCACCATCAAATATATTATCATGATCTAAACCTTCACCTTGCTCAACAACTTCTTCTAAGGCCTTAAGGGCAGTTTTAAGGTCAGTCACAGCAATCAAATGCCCAGCACCACCATAATAAGTCGTTTCAGCTGTAACTTGATGGCTGGGATCACCCGTAAATAAAATATCATCATCTAGTTTTTTGGATAAATAAATTAAGCCTTCTTCCAGTGCCTTATAAAACTGCCCAATTGATGCAAAGCCTTCATCTTGTGATGGAGCATTTGCTTTTGCTGGGCGTTCTATTTTGAGAAAACATTCAATACTTTCAGGTGAAAATTTATCTAAGTTAACCTCAAATGATTTGTCGCTATGTGGAAGAGGAGTTGGGTAAGTAGGGATGAACTCAGGATAATCCAGACGAGGCTTTCCACCAGTTGCTATCATTATGTTGGCAACTAGCGCCATATGGAGCATTTCTTCGATAAAGACACTCTGAATAACTTCTATACTTTCTTGGTTTGAATTGTCTTTTATTGAATAAAGTGCACAGAGATATGGAGGTATAGTTGCATGCTCTAACTCTATTGCCCACTGTAAATGTTCATGAAGATCTTCAAGTGTCTTAATCATTTTTGGCGTCCTCTTTTGCTAATTTGGCTATTTGAGTTTAACGATATTAACGACTTTTGTTTATTGTATAAGATAATCTATAATTCTGAAACAGTTCTTGTTGCTTTAATTGTAGCGAGTGCTGAGGCAACCAATTGTTCTTGATCTTCATTTAACAAAAAAACGTCTGAACGTACGTGAAAAATTCGTTTTCCAGCATTTAGCACCTCAGCTTTTGCTTTTAGTTTCTCTCCTTTTGCCGTGGATAAAAAATTTATTTTAAATTCAATAGAGAGTGGTTGATAGTTTTCTTCCATGAGTGAATAGGCCGCAAAGCCAGCTGAATTGTCCGCGATAGCAGCAATTACTCCACCATGAAACAGTCCATGCTGTTGTGTCAATTTAGAATCATAGGGTAAAATTATTTCGCATTTACCTAGACATATACTTTCAAGTGTAGCGCCTAAGGTATTCATAAAACCCTGTTTTGAGAATCCTTTTTGTTCTTTCATTTGGTAAAAGCTCCAACTTTGGTAAAACTCTAACTAACATAAATTATTTGTGAAGACTAAAAGTATGTAGCTTTAATTAGTTTGAGTATTTACTTAGGTCATGCTTGACATCAGTTTATAGTGAAGCAAACCTTCTTCCATGTATTATTTTAGTCAAAAGGAATTCATTAAAATGTTAGAAAGTTTAAAAATGAGTTAGGTTCTAATTGCTTTTATTTGGCAACTATTTACTTGTTTGGAATGTATCGGCATTAGCTATAAATTAATGAAATTAATCTTTAAAGGAAATTAAATAAATTATGACATTTGATTATCAAAAAGTTTGGTCTGATTTTTCTTTCGATTGTCCTGATGATTTTAATTTTGCTTTTGATGTATTGGAAAAAAAAGCTTTGGAGGTGAACAAAACTGCGCTTATTTCGATCGATAGAGAAGGGAATCATGTTCAGGATGTAACCTACAGAGAACTCGACCAATCATCTTCAAGATTTGCAAATGCACTTCTGAATTTAGGTATTGCTAAGACAGATAATGTTCTTGTTGTTTTGCCACGAATACCAGAATGGTATTATGTACTCTTTGGATGCGCAAAAATGGGCGCGGTAGCCATGCCTGGTACAAATCTCTTAACCCAAAATGATATCGAGTATCGAATAAATAGTGCAGGGGCTAAAGTTGCTATTGTTTCGGATAGTCATGCGCAAGGTTTAGATGAGATTAAGGATAAATGCCCAACACTTGAGCATGTAATATTGGTAAGAGGAGAACGGCCTGACTGGCATAGCTTTGAAAAAATATGTTTAGAAGCGTCTGATTCAATAAAGCGAAAGGACGTCCCTCCTACGAGCTCAAAAGATCTAATTTTAATATATTTTACCTCAGGTAGTACGGCTATGCCTAAGATGGTTGGGCGTGATCATGCCTATGCTCTTTCTCATTTGATTACGAAAACTTTCTGGCAAGATCTTCGGGAAAGTGATGTGCATTGGACATTGACCGATACGGGTTGGGCAAAAGCTGCATGGGGTTTGCTTTATCCTCAGATTCTTGCTGGCTGCTCTATCATTCTTTATGATGGTGAAGGCTTTGATTTAGATACACATTTGCATATTATTAAACATTACAACGTAACAACATTTTGTGCGCCACCAACTATTTATCGGTTAATGGCACAGGCGGATCTATCAAGTGCTAATTTCAGTTCTCTTAGACATTGCTTTGGTGCTGGTGAACCGTTGAACCCTGAAGCAATGAGAGTTTGGAAGGAAGCAACAGGGTGTGACATTTATGATGGATATGGACAAACTGAGACTATTAATATTGTTGCAAATTTTCCTGGAATGAAAATTCGTCCAGGCTCGATGGGAAAACCTTGTCCTGGCTTGGTAGTTGACATAATTGATGATCTTGGAAATATTTTGAGTGATGGCGAAATTGGTCATATTGGGATTAAGATTACAGACCCTTATCCCCCAGGTTTATTCCATGGATATTACCTTGATGCTGTTAAGACTAATGAGGTTTTCAGAAATGGATGGTACTATAGTGGTGATACGGCAACTCGAGATGAAGATGGATACATCTGGTTTGTAGGAAGATCTGACGATGTTATCTCTTCGTCTGGATATCGAATAAGTCCCTTTGAGGTTGAAAGTGCCTTGATAGAGCACAGTGCAGTAGCTGAGTCAGCCGTAATTGCAAAACCTGATTCTATTCGGGGAGAAATTGTAAAAGCTTACATAGTTTTGGCATTAGGTTATGATCCGTCAGAAGATTTAATCAATGATATTCAGAATTTTGTTAAATCACATTCTGCACCGTATAAATATCCAAGGGAAATAGAGTTTGTTACAGTTCTACCAAAAACTATCTCAGGAAAGATAAGGAGAGTAGAGCTGCGAGAGAAAGCTAGTAAAGAATAAAAAATGAGTTTGAAATCAATTATATGAGATTGGGAAAATAAATGAAAAATCTGAAGGTTTCCGTAAATCACATGGTTAAAAAAGCAAAAGAGCGCATAGACGAAATAACGGCGAGGGAAGCTATCCCACTTTTGGAAGATGATGGTGTAATTATAGTGGATATTAGAGACATTCGGGAGCGACAAAAGCTTGGTTTTATACCTGGTAGTTTTCATGCACCACGTGGCATGCTTGAATTTTGGGTTGACCCACAAAGCCCTTACTTCAAAGATATATTTAGCTCAAAAAAACGATTTGTGTTTCATTGTGCTGCGGGATGGAGATCTGCGCTTAGTGTGGCAACATTAAAAGATATGGGATTTGAAGGTTCTCACATTTCAGATGGGTTTGCGGGCTGGATAAATGAAGGAGGCCCAATTGAACATAATGAGCCAAGGTCAAAAAAATAGAATTGTGATTTTTATAACAAACTAAATATTTTTGTTTATTGGGAGAATAGTTTTTTTGAGCCAGGTAGATTTTTTTGAAGTTGGAGAGGGTCCCAAAGTAGTCTTGTTACATTCAAGTGCTTCAAGTGCTGGTCAATGGAAGCCTCTCATGGATAACTACTCAGAGAAATTCCATTTTATTGCAATTAATTTGATTGGTTATGGCAAGACGAGTATTTGGAGTGGAGATAAAATTCAATCATTGCACGATCAAGTTGCACTAATTGATAAAATTCCAATATTAAAAAATGAGAAATTTTCAATAGTTGGCCATTCTTTTGGTGGAAGTGTTGCGATGAAAGCAGCGGTGCAATTTAGAGAACAAATTGATAAATTGACACTTGTTGAACCCAACCCTTTTTATCTTCTTGAACTTGAAGGTCGTATAGAAGCCTTTGAAGAAGTCTTAATGTTGAAAGATCATATAAAACGAGGATTTAATAACGATTGGGAAACAGCGGTTAGTTTTTTTGCTGATTATTGGAATGGTAATGGTACATGGAATAGTTTGAGTACTACAAAGAAAGAGCGGTTTTCAAAAATATTGATGCCAAATTTTTACGAATGGGACGCAGTTTTTTCTGAAGGTAGTAGTTTTGATTTCTGGCAGAAGAACCTTCCCACAAATACCACATTGATTAGTGCCAGTAAAACTGTTCGGACGATTAAAGAACTAACAGAGTTGTTTGAATTAAAATGTCCTAGTTGGAATTTCCATAACTATATTGGGGACCATATGACTCCCGTTACAAACCCAAATGTTGTTAACCCTCTGATTGTGAGAAGTTTAAATTGATTTTATTGATCATGATTAGTTAATTTAAGTATAGTCCATTTTTCAATTATGCGATGAATTTTGGTTTTTGGCAGTTTATTAAAATGCTTCCTAGTAACCTTATTCGATGTTAACGATTTTATATCTATCCTGATTAGGGGATTCTTATGAAAACATTATATGCTTTTATCGGATTGGCTGGCCTTGTAGTATTTTTCAAATTTATGGACCAATTGTCATTTTGGAAAAAAGAGATTCCAATCTTGAATGATATACCTACAGGTTGGTTATTTTTGATATTAATATCAATATTTGTGGTTTTGGTAACCTTATTAAACTCAGATAGTGAAAATAATTAATAGAGCAGAAATGAAGATAATGAAAATAAATTTAAATATAGGTAACTAAATTTGTTTTAAAAAAATTAATTACCAATAATAATTTTTCTTTTAAACAAGTATATTATTGATAGATTAGTATTATGGTGAAAGTAGAACGCTTCTTTTCAGAGCCCATCATTTTTCCACACATGGATGAAAGGATGGGGGGCAATATAAATGGGCCTTCAATTATTAAAACCCCAAAGTGGGTAAAAAATAAATTAGGTGCATACTATTTATATTTTGCTGACCACAAAGGCTCTTATATTCGAATGGCGTTCTCTGAATCTGTAACTGGTCCTTGGTCCATGTATTCTAAAGGTGTATTAGAATTAAGCCAAAGTTTATTTTTAACTGAAGATCCATTGGACGATACTCTTTATGCTCACATTGCCTCTCCAGACGTTCATATTGATTATGAAAAAAAATGCTTCTGGATGTATTTTCATGGTCAGATTGATGATGGTGAGCAAGTAACAAGAATTGCTCAGTCGCAGGATGGAATTACTTTTTATGCAAGAGAACCGATACTAGGCCCACCTTATTTTAGAGCTTTTCAATATAATAACTGGATATATGCTTTGTGTTGGGGAGGCGAACTGTGGCGTTCTAAAGAATGGTCCACTCCATTTGAGAAAGGGCCTAAAATACTCCCATTTGATATCAATAAAGTTAACTTACCAAGCTTTAGGCATGGCGAAGTTTTTTGTCGAAAGAATATATTAAATGTCTTTTTTAGTAATATAGGTGATAGACCAGAAGCTATTTTACATACACAAATAGATATTTCAGGTGATTGGCTAAATTGGACAGTCAATAATGTTGAGAAGATCCTTGAACCAGAATTATTTTGGGAGGGTGCTGATCTGCCCATGTTAAAATCAGTTGTAGGAGCCGCTTCAGGGAGATTAAGAGAACTGAGGGATCCATGTGTTTTTGAAGATTTCGATACTCAAGTTTATTTATTTTTTAGCGCAGCTGGAGAGAGCGCCATTGGAATAGTTAAATTATATGATATTTGACATTAGATCAGAAGTATCAATTGACTATATTTTCTATCTATTAATACAAATGAGGTAGTTTTATACTTACTTTACGTAAACTATTTTTTTTTTAACATTTATTGATTAAACAACGAGGTACTAGATAAGAAATTTTCAGTAAGGAGTTAAAAGAATGGAACATTTAATACTAGAATCAGGTGGAACAATATCTTTTGTATTCCATTGTTTATTAATTTTATTTTTTGCATTTGTTTTATTTAATATTTACTTAAACCCAAAATTTATTGAGGATAGCGGTTTTAAATCCAACGAAGCAACGTTAATGTTTAAGGGTCCAGTAGGAACCATAGTTTTAACTTTTTTTGTAATGTCTATTTTACTTTTAATTGATATCACTGATAACACGACGGATCACAATATTGTGCAATATCAATTTTTCTTCGTTTTCCTTCTCATGTTTTTTGCGTTATTGTTTCTCGGTAATCTGTTGCGTTTTATTGGTATCTTCAACTTATATGGTCTTGAGAAAAAGATTCAAAATTTGATTTTTCCAGGAGTTGGTTTGGTACTTGTCATATTAAAAATAGCAACATACGCAGAACCTGCTATTTTGTAACCTTAGAAGCAAAGGCATGAGTGGCTTAATTTGGCTAACTAGTACATTTAAACAATATGTTAGATTTTAGAAAAGCAAGACAAGCTGATAGTACAGATTTAACCCTGTGCATGGATGCAGCTGCTCGGGGATTATCGGCATGGGGATGGAGTAATTTTTCTCATAAAGGTCAATCAGCGTTTGAATTTGGTAGAGAAAGAATTAGAACGGATGAATCGAGCAAATTGTATTTTAAAAATTGGGTTGTTTGTGAATTAAACAATAATTTGATTGGGGCATTTCTGGGTTTCACGGTAGACGATCCTTACCCTGAAATTGATTTTGATAACCTTCCTAAGTACTTCCACCCGATTATTGAGCTTGAAAGGTGTGCTAGTGGCTCCTGGCTTTTACAGGCTATTTCTATATTACCTGAGTTTAGAGGTAAGGGTTATGCCATTCATATTTTAAGAGAAATTGAGGCTATTGCAAAACATAGTGGTGTCAAACAGATCACGTTGCAGGTAGAAAGTGAAAATGAGGTCGCATTTGGATTTTATCAGCGAAACAGCTACCGTGAGATTGAGCGCAGGCCGTCAATCCCTTTTCCAGGTTCGAAGGACAGTGGCGATTATATTTTAATGTGTAAGGATTTAACCTAAATAATTTCCACATCAAAAAAAATTAGGACGATAAGTGTAGCCCTTTTTAAGGGCTACTTTTTTATGTAATCCACATAAGATATAGTTCTGCAATGGCAGTTAGTCCAAAGCCCAAAATAACGAGACCTTTAAACATTCCCCATTGGGTTTCTTCGAAGCGCTTTTGTCCATGAAGATCCTTTTCATTGGCTTGAGCATCTTTCGATATGGCATTGATATCGTCCATTGCATCTAAAGCCCCAGTAATGGTTAGGATCGTTGTAAAGACTAAAAACACAGTTAAAGCTAGGTTAGCTGCAGTCCAACCTGATGCTATAATTGTGATAATTATTAGATGGGTTATTATACCTAAGGAAATAATCCACAGAACATCTCTACTTCTTGCGGTCCATGCAGCTATTCTATTTCGTCGATCTTCTGGTGTATTCATTTTGTTCTCCTTTTTTATAAAACTTACGATTTCATATCTCATAACGATAAATTTAGTTTCTTTTTTTCTTTCTAGAATGCAATTGTTTTCAACTATTAAAATAAAATCCGTTGCGTCTTAAATTTAACAGAATTACCAGTCCGATTTTGGAACTAAGATGCATTTTTCTTCTGAATTTACTGGCCAATACCAAATTGACAAAAAAGGATTACTTTTTACATTCATTGCGTGAACTTTGTAAGATTCATTAAATACGACGCTACCAGCTGCTTTCTCTTGCCATTCAAGGTCCTCAAACCGCCATTGGGTGCCGTTTGTTAGATTCAAATATAACTCAGGGGTTTCATGTTTGTGGTCTTTATAAAAAATATTTGGTTCTAATAAAAACAGACCTAATCTACATTGGTCAGATTTGAAGATGCCATGCTCTGGGCCAATTAATTCAGAATTCATATTCCCATCAAGGTAGTCTTTGCCAATTTTTGAGTCTCTTTCATAAAATGTTCCGTTATCTATATTCCATTTTAGTTTTGGCAAGGCTCTATCTATTAATTGGCTAATTCTCAAAAGAGATCTGGTTTCGATTGATAACATTGCATCTTTAAGAGCTTTTAATTTTGGAGGTATATTTGGTTCTTGAAATTTGTAGTTATTACGTTCAAGTGAAACATGTTTCAGTATAGTCAGAAGCTCTGGATCAGATTTTTTTTCAATATTATTTTCAAAATAATCAATTATCTCTAAAATAAGTTTTTTTACTAACTGCATTTGATAATCTCACGCTAAACCAATTTTTAAAGTTTATGGAAATCACACTCAAATGTTAATTACTTTTTTTTAGCGGCTAGATATTTGAATATTTCGATAATTTCAAATGTTACTATATCAATTTGTTTCCACATAATCTATCGTCGTCTTGCCATCTTTTTGCCAACCAATAATTCCATCTGATAGATGCGAAACATTTGAAAAATCTAATTGATTTACGAGAGCATTGCCCAAACGCTTGGATCTATTTCCAGAGCGGCAATATAAGACAATGGGAGTGTCTTTACTTTTAATCAGCGAAAAAAACTTTTCTCTGAAATCACTATGCAAATTTCCATCTGGTGAGAATGCAGTGATTGTTTTGGCACCTTCAATGATTCCAGTTTCAACCCATTCATTTGCACTTCGTATATCAATAATAATACTTCCATTTTTTTGAGCATCTAATAATTGGTCAGTCTTAAATTCGTTCAAGGATGGAGGCCAACTTGTAGCTATAAGTTGTACGTCAAAAATTAGTGTTGCATTTGGAGGGATTGTGTCACCTGCACCCGAAGTTCCGTAAGCCAAAGCAGGAGGGATTGTAAGAATTCTAGTTTCTCCAACGAGCATTCCTAAAATTCCCTTCTCCCATCCTTGAATTACCTGACGTTGCCCTAAGGTAAATACAAACGGTGCTCCTCTTGGCACTGAACTATCGAACACTGTACCGTCAACAAGCTTTCCAGTGTAATGAACTTGTACTCGCATACCCAGTTCTGCTTTAGATCCTGAACCCTGAATTATCGTTTCAGTTTTGAATTCGGCTTTCAAATTAGTTGCAAACGTCAAAAACACAATACTTAAAATGAGCATAAAAATTTTTTGAATTCTTGTATCATATCTAATTTTCATAGATCACTCCCTAAGTATTAAAATTAATATTTTTGATCAGACGGTCTTTAGTGATCTGTTTACTTCATCATGTTCATCACAACAATCATAATGATCGAGTATAGCGCTATACCACCACCAATGAGGAAAACACCCCAATTTTTACTTATTGTTGCTGTGGCGATTGATTTCATTTGATACATTAGATCTGGCCAAGTATAGGAGACAAAATCTCCTTGCGTAAACACTGCTTTGATGTGACCATTTTCATCTACAACTGGTAAGCGCCTAAAACGTTCATTTGACATTATTCTTAACCAGTCAATTAAATCGTCTGTTTCGCGTGCAACGCGAGGATTTGGTGTCATAATATTTTCAACAGATGTTTTATTAGCATTTAAGTTTTGCGCAACAACTTTTTTCATCACATCTCTCTCAGTGACCACACCTGTTACTTTATTTTGATCATCAACTACAATTACCGCACCATAATTTTTTTCTGTCATTTGCAACACAGCGTCAAACACACTAGTGTTGGCAGTACAGGTTAACGGTTGCTGTTTTAAACTGTATTCAGGACGATCCATTAAACGGTTTCCTGGACGGTCTGCTTTCACTGTCATAATGTTCATCCTTTAAAGTTTGAGTTGACCACGATGTAGTGTTATGCATGAACAATTCAAGCACTATGAAGGTAATGTCAGGATAAGGTTGAAAAGCGGGAGATTTTAACAAGCATTTATACTCTGAATGCATACTATTGGTTATTTTTGGAAAGATCACTTTCACAAGCACTGCCATTGTTACGAGGTACCATGGATTTAAAACCATTATTTAAAGATTTGGAACGCATTTTTTCTGGAGTAAAACAGATAGAATCTCACGTTTGCATTGCGCTTCAAAAAGCAAACACTAGAGTTGATCTCCCGAATAATGGTGCCTCACTTCCAGAGTCGTTGTTAGAAGTAATGCTTCGACCTGATGCAGATGATATTTGTAAACTTATTGCAAAAATACCTTTTAATTGGGTTCCACCTCAAACTTCAAATGATCCTCTTTACTCCCAGCATAGTGTCTCAAAAGTGCATGTTGAATTGCTGGGACCAAGCGGGCTCGTAAAATCCCAAGATGTAAGATTAGGTTT
>Ga0208970_1000023_pt1 | contig 50247 bp, 58 predicted proteins | sample AOAMet2_C49A8_35_2_FD_188078 | JGI IMG/M metagenome (GOLD analysis project Ga0208970, IMG submission 188078) | Ammonia-oxidizing marine microbial communities from Monterey Bay, California, USA - C0912_C49A8_35 (SPAdes) | ecosystem: Environmental > Aquatic > Marine > Intertidal zone | place...
ATTTTTTCCACCAAGTGAGAGAAAGTTTTGGCAAAAATTATCATCCAGCTGGGAGGCACTGGGATCTAAATTATCAGGACGGTTTGCTGGTGGGGTTCTTATGCTCGAGGTGTATAAGCAAATACCTGCTCCAACTAAGCCTGGCTTGGGTGAATTCGTTAGAAAGCCTTTAGTAGTTTTGGATGGCTTGACAAAACCTCCTGGTAAACATGCAGCAACACCATATTTGAAAGAATAATTGGGTTTTTTATAGCAAAAGTTTACTGATTCATTTCTTTCAGATTGATCTATATTAGTAATTTTTTTAACTCATTGAAAAGCAATAAAAAAAATTCTTAGTTTAGTTGATTTGGGTGGTTGCCACCGCTTACAGCCTTTGTTAATACGTCGATTGTTTACATCTCTTTCTTTAACAGAAAGAAACAAGAAAACTCCTACTACTCCATTTAAAATGGTGAGAGGTAGGTAACAATGGAAGAATGTCAGTGTCTGAACCAACGTCGATGTCCTCTGCAGTAGCTACTAGGTATGCGAAAGCTATTTTTGGATTAGCCAAAGATGAGGGAGGAATGAGCCTGTTAGAGACAGATCTCCAATCTCTAGAAAACATTTTAGAGGTTAGTGAAGATTTTAGGACTTTAATTTCTTCTCCAATGTATAGTCGGGCACAGCAAGAAGCAGCAATACTTGAGATTTCTAAGAAAATAAGAATCTCTGATATGATGAAAAATGCGTTATGTTTAGTTTGCTCCAAACGCAGATTGTATATTTTGCCACAGCTAATTGATGAAATAAGTGCCTATATCGCAGAGGATAAGGGAGAGATCACTGTTAGTGTCACGTCTGCAAGAGAACTATCAGAAGACCAGAACAGAAATTTAGTAAAAACGTTGAAGAATACGATCGGAAAAGAAATAAAAATAAAAGCGACTATTGATCAAAATTTGATTGGTGGTCTTATTGTAAAGGTGGGTTCAAAAATGATTGATAGTTCAATCCGTTCAAAATTAGAAAACCTACAGAATATTATGAAAGAGGTCCGTTAATGAGCATCCAAGCCGCAGAGATTTCAGAGATTTTAAAAGACCAAATTAAAAATTTTGGTCAAGAAGTAGAGGTTACAGAAGTGGGGCGCGTCCTAAGTGTAGGAGATGGTATCGCGCGGGTTCACGGCTTAGATAATATCCAGGCTGGAGAGATGGTTGAGTTTCCTGGAGGAATTAGGGGAATGGCTCTTAATCTCGAGGTTGATAATGTTGGTATCGTAATATTTGGCTCTGATCGCGACATTAAAGAGGGTGATACAGTCAAGCGAACTAACGCAATTGTTGATGTGCCAATTGGCGACGAGCTGCTTGGTAGGGTAGTAGATGGATTGGGAAATCCAATTGATGGCAAAGGCCCTATAAACACTAAAGAAAGGTCAGTTGCAGACGTCAAGGCACCAGGTATTATACCTCGTAAATCAGTTCATGAGCCAATGGCTACAGGTTTAAAATCTGTTGATGCAATGATTCCAATTGGGCGTGGGCAGCGAGAATTAATTATTGGGGATCGACAGACTGGAAAAACTGCAATTGCGCTGGATACAATTCTTAATCAGAAGTCCTATAATGATGCTGCTGGTGATGATGAAGGCAAGAAACTTTATTGTATCTATGTGGCGGTTGGTCAGAAAAGATCAACAGTGGCGCAGCTAGTAAAAAAATTGGAAGAGACAGGTGCAATGGCTTACACTATTATTGTTGCCGCTACTGCTTCTGATCCTGCTCCAATGCAATTTTTAGCTCCCTATTCGGCGACTTCTATGGCAGAGCATTTTCGTGACAAGGGAAGACATGCTCTCATAATATATGACGATTTATCTAAGCAGGCTGTTGCGTATAGGCAGATGTCTCTACTGCTTCGTCGTCCTCCAGGTAGAGAAGCTTATCCTGGCGATGTTTTTTACTTACATTCTAGATTGCTGGAAAGATCATCCAAATTGAATGAAGATAACGGATCTGGCTCACTTACTGCTTTACCAGTTATTGAAACTCAAGGTGGTGATGTTTCGGCATTCATTCCAACCAATGTTATATCAATTACCGACGGGCAAATTTTCCTCGAAACAGAATTATTCAATGCAGGTATTAGGCCGGCAGTAAATACTGGTTTATCAGTATCTCGGGTAGGATCATCCGCTCAAACTGACGCAATGAAATCGGTAGCTGGACCCGTGAAGTTAGAACTTGCACAATATCGGGAAATGGCTGCTTTTGCACAATTTGGATCTGATCTTGATGCATCAACCCAACAATTATTGAACCGTGGGGCAAGGCTGACAGAACTGATGAAGCAAGCTCAATACTCTCCTTTATCAAATGCGGAAATTGTTTGTACAATTTATGCTGGAACTAAAGGATATTTGGACAACATAAAAGTGGCTGACGTTGGTCGTTATGAAACAGGTTTAGTTGCACACTTACGATCTAATAATTCAGACTTACTAAGTGATATCACGAATAATGATAGAAAAGTTAAGGGCGAATTAGAAGATTCAATAAAAGCCGCTTTAGATGCATTTTCAAAAGACTTCGTTTGAAGTTATCAATAATAGGACCAAGCTCGATAAATGCCCAGTTTAAAAGATCTTAAGAATAGAATTGATAGTGTTACTTCCACTAGGAAGATAACAAAAGCAATGCAGATGGTGGCAGCTGCGAAATTACGTCGTGCTCAAGATTCTGCTGAAAGTGCAAGGCCTTATGCAGATCGAATGGGCGCTGTAATGAGTAACTTAGCATCTGGAGTAGGGAATTCTGAATCTGCTCCAAAAATGCTTTCAGGAACGGGAAAATCTGATACCCACTTACTAATAATTGCAACAGCAGAGCGAGGGCTTTGCGGAGGATTTAATTCTTCTATAGTGCGACTAGCACGAAATCACATAATGGAATTACAGAGTGCCGGGAAGTCGATAAAAATTATTACTGTTGGAAAAAAAGGTAGAGAGCAAATTAAGCGAGAGTTTTCTGACCTTATGATTGATCATGTTGATTTATCTGAAGTTAAACGACTTGGCTATGGAAATGCTAAAGCCATTTCTGAAGCTGTTCTGGCCAGATTCAATTCCGAAGAGTTTGATATATGCACAATTTTTTATAATGAATTTAAATCTGTTATCAGTCAGATTCCCACTGCTTTACAACTAATACCTGCTGTATTTGAATCTTCAGCAGAGAACGAAAACTTATTTTATGAGTATGAACCGGATGAGTCGGAAATTCTTGCTGAGCTTCTTCCTCGGGCAATGGCGACACAAATATTTACAGCCTTGCTTGAAAATGGCGCCTCAGAACAAGGTGCTCGGATGTCAGCAATGGATAACGCAACGAGAAATGCGGGTGACATGATAGATAAATTAACGATTGAATATAACCGATCACGTCAAGCTGTGATTACGAATGAACTCATTGAGATTATTTCAGGCGCGGAAGCGCTTTAATAAACTGGAGAAAAATAATGGCAAAAGAAAAAGTATCTAAAGGTAAAGTCACTCAGGTAATTGGAGCCGTTGTCGACGTTCAGTTCGATGGTGATTTGCCCGAAATATTAAATGCTTTGGAAACAGAAAATAACGGTAATCGTTTAATTTTAGAGGTAGCACAGCATCTTGGTGAAAACACCGTTAGGACAGTGGCCATGGATGCTTCAGAAGGACTTATTCGAGGTCAAGCTGTGAAAGATACCGGTAGCCCTATTATGGTTCCTGTTGGCGATGCAACTTTAGGTAGAATTATTAATGTTGTTGGGGAGCCTGTTGATGAGCAGGGACCAGTTAAATCTAAAGAAACGCGATCGATTCATCAACCTGCTCCGGACTTTGCTGATCAAGCAACTGAATCTGAGATATTGGTTACTGGTATAAAGGTAGTTGATCTTTTAGCTCCTTATACAAAGGGAGGTAAGATTGGGCTTTTTGGTGGAGCAGGTGTTGGCAAAACCGTTTTGATCATGGAACTAATTAATAATATTGCTAAAGTTCACTCAGGAGTTTCAGTTTTTGCTGGGGTAGGTGAGAGAACAAGAGAGGGAAATGATCTTTATCATGAAATGATTGAATCCGGTGTGATAGTGCCTGATAAATTGGAAGATTCAAAAATTGCTCTCGTTTATGGACAAATGAATGAACCTCCAGGTGCTAGGATGAGAGTAGCACTATCTGGGTTAACTTTAGCCGAGCAGTTCAGAGATGAAACAGGTGCAGACGTGCTATTTTTCGTTGATAACATATTTAGATTCACTCAGGCTGGCTCTGAGGTTTCAGCGTTATTGGGGCGGATACCTTCAGCGGTTGGATATCAGCCAACGTTGGCAACTGACATGGGGGCAATGCAAGAACGAATTACTTCAACTAAAGCTGGCTCGATTACGTCTGTTCAGGCTGTTTATGTTCCAGCTGATGATTTGACAGACCCAGCGCCAGCAACATCTTTTGCTCACTTGGATGCCACAACGGTTTTATCAAGAGCAATTTCTGAATTAGGAATTTATCCTGCAGTTGATCCATTAGATTCTACATCTAGATTACTTGATCCTGCAGTAATCGGCGAGGAACATTATGATGTGGCACGTCAGGTACAGGGAATTTTGCAAAGATATAAATCTTTACAGGACATTATTGCTATCTTGGGTATGGATGAGCTTTCCGAAGAAGATAAGTTAACTGTTTCAAGAGCCAGAAAAATTCAAAGATTTTTATCGCAGCCATTTGATGTAGCCAAAGTGTTTACAGGGTCTGATGGAAAACAGGTTCCCTTAGAAGATACCATTGATAGTTTTAAAAGAGTGATTGCTGGAGAATTTGATCATTTACCAGAAGCTGCCTTTTACATGGTAGGTGGGATTAATGAAGTTATCGAAAAAGCAGAACGTTTAGCGTCTGAAGCTGCGTAAGGAGAACCTTTGATGGCTAGTTCAATGCAATTTGATCTTGTGTCTCCAGAGGCTGCGTTAGCTTCAATGACTGTCTCGTCTGTCGAAATTCCAGGTAGTGAGGGCGATTTTACCGCAATGCCAGATCATGCCCCAATTATAACAACGCTAAGACCTGGTGTTATAAAAGCTAGTTCGACAGAAGGTAGTTTTGAGTATGTGGTTTCGGGTGGATTTGTTGAAGTAAACTCAGATTCTGCATCAATACTTGCTGAGCAAGCTTTTGAGAAAAGCAAGGTTTCGAGAGATACAATTGAAAGCCTAATAGCAGATGCTGAAAAGTTCTTGGAAAATGCAGGAACAGAAGCTAAGGATAGTGCTGATAAAAGATTAGCGGACACAAAATTACTAATCGAGCTTTTAAATATTTAACCAATTATTAGACTAATAATTTTGTTAAAGGGCCTTCATAGATGGTGTTTAGGGAGACACTATCAAATAATGAAGAGACAGATGTTCCTTGTGCTATATTGAGTATTGCCTGAGCAAACAATGGCGCAGTGGGTACAATTCTTATATTGGAGGCATTTAGAACTGATTCTGTTGGTTGAATAGAATCAGTTATCACTAAACTTTTCATCACAGATTTTGTGATCCGTTTCACAGCTGGCCCAGACATAACACCATGGGAGATATAAGAATGTACTTCAGTAGCCCCTCCCTCAAGCAGTACTTCAGCTGCTTTACACAATGTACCCGCGGTATCACAGATATCGTCAACAATAATACATTTTTTGCCTTTAACGTTCCCAATTACGGTCATTTCAGTTATTTCACCAACTTTTTCTCTTCTTTTATCAACAATTGCCAAAGGGCATTTCAATCTTTGTGCTAGTTCTCGAGCTCTGGCTACACCACCCACATCTGGAGAAACGATCATAAGCTTATCTAATTCGGAAAACTGATTTTGAATGTCTAATGCAAAAATTGGTGAAGCATAAAGGTTATCAACAGGTAAATCAAAAAAACCTTGAATTTGTGCTGCGTGAAGATCCATGGTCAAAACTCTCTCGATGCCCGCTTGCGCAATCAGGTTGGCAACAAGTTTAGCTGAAATTGGTGTGCGAGCTTTCGTACGTCTATCTTGCCTTGCATATCCAAAATACGGAATTACTGCGGTAATCCGAGCAGCTGAAGAACGTCTCAAGGCATCTGACATAATCAGCAATTCCATTAAATTATCGTTTGTTGGGTTTGATGTTGACTGTATAATAAACATGTCCTCACCTCGCACATTTTCATATACTTCTACAAAAATCTCTTGATCATTAAAACGTTCAATTCGAGCATTAACTAGCTCTGTTGGTTTTCCTCTATGCATAGAAAGTCTTCGGCTTATTGCATTAGAAAGTGGTTGATTGGAATTTCCTGATATTAACTTAGGTTCATATGAAAATGCCATTCTTATCCCCAGTTAGTCTAAATTTAGTCGTGTCATAACACTGACAATCGTTCTTGCAAAGCCGCAAGATAAGATATTATAATTTTTTTTGATCTATATCTTAAAATAGCAACATTTATTTAGTTTTTTCAACTAACATATAAAAAGGAGCGGTAGTTGAATAAATTAGCATCGTTTGGTGGTTATGAGACTTCATGGTATGAGGTTGGGCAGAATGGTCCTAAATTAGTCTTGTTGCACTGCTCATTGGCTCACGGTGGCGCCTGGGCTGGAGTTAGTGAGCGTTTGTCATCTACATTCAAAATATTTGTTCCAGATTTACCAGGCCAGGGGAAAAGTCAAGATTGGGATGAAAATGTACTTTTTCAGGATCAGGGTGTAGCTAGTATTGTAGGTCTCCTAAGACATATTGAGAAACCTTGTCATTTGATAGGTCATTCTTTTGGGGCTACTATTGCTATGCGAATTGCGAATGAATATCCAGAATTAGTAAAAAGTTTAATTTTGTTTGAGCCAGTATTTTTTGGATGCTTAGAGGATTCTGGAAATCTGATGTATGATCAATGGAGTATTCGAGAAAAACCTTATACCGATTTAATTAACAAAGGTGACCTTGAGGGCGCATCCAAAGCTTTCATGAATCTTTGGGGAACTGGGGTTGATTGGGCTGATATTCCAGAACATCAAAGAACCTATATCACTAAAAGGATACATTTAATTTCTGCTGGTAGTAAATCAGTGATAAATCCAGGAAAAGATAGAATGCTTTTAAGCGACTATAAAAAAGTTAAAATACCAGTTTATTTACTTGAAGGAGAACATTCTCCAATTGTTATATCGGAGGTTCAAAAGACGCTTTTGCATACATTTCCAAATGCTTTGAGATCAATTATTGACGGTGCTGGACACATGGCGCCGATAACGCATCCTGAAGAATTTGCAAAAGAAGTTAAAAACTTTATTGAACCTTAATACGAGATAATTTGGAGACCTGGATTATGACCATTTTTCATTTATGAAATTTTCTAAATCTTCTTCATTCACGTTGTCTTCTGATATTGTTTTATCTGCTACTGTTTGATCAGCTTCGGTAGCACTATTCGGATTTTTGGATATTAAAGGATGCCACTTTTCTAAAGCCTCTCCGTAGAAAACCCTTCGGTAACCACAAGTATCTGGCATCCAATAAGCAATTTCCTTTATATTTTTTGGAGTAAGTTTAATGCAATCTGGTACTAGCTTTTTACGCATTTTATAATTTTTGCAGCGTGCGGTATGTGTGTCTAATAATTTACAAGATACATTTGTGTAGAATACCTCATTGGTATCTGCGTCTTCAATTTTTCGAAGACAGCACTTGCCACAACCATCACATAAGGCTTCCCATTCGTTTGTATCAAGTTCTTCTAATTTGTACTTTTCCCAGAACTTGGATCGATATCTTTTTTGTTTGCACATTGATAATACATGCCTTTAAACACAAAATAATAAAAGGGCTTTAATAGAATATTTATATAAATAATTTTGAGGCATCATAAAATGGATGAGATAGATTTATACAAGCCAATCAAAACATATTTTGAACGCCATGGCTATGTTGTTAAATCAGAGATTAAGAACTGTGATGTGGTAGCAATTAAAGGAGATGAGACGCCAATAATAATTGAAATGAAATTAAACTTTTCATTAACTTTATTAATGCAAGGCATAGATCGTCAGTTAATATCAGAATTTGTTTATTTAGCTTTTCCAGTTAAAAAGGGTAAATATCATCAAAAGTTGGTAAAAGATGCTATAAAAATATGCCGGCGCTTGGGATTAGGATTGCTCACGATAAGATTGACCCCAACAGAATTTGTTAGAGTGCATTGTGAGCCCGGATTGGTAAAAGTGAATAAATCAAAAGAGAGATCCAAGGTTCTTTTAGATGAATTTAATAAAGTATTGGGTGACCCAAATGTGGGTGGTCAAGTGGGCAAAAGTATAATGACTGCATACAGGCAGGATGCAATTTGTATTGCAAAAGCAATTATCAGTGGGGAAGAGGGAAAGCCGTCTGTGTTGGTAAATTCTCTTGGAATTTTAAACTCAGGCTCTATTTTAAATAAGAACTATTATGGTTGGTTTTATAAAATTAAGTACGGATTATATGGCGTAACTACAAAAGGAAAATATGAATTAAACAACTTAAACGATAATAAGTTAAAGGACTAAGTTTTTTAAATATGCTCTTGAAGAATTTTTTTACTGGTTTCGCAATCTTGATCCATTTGCTTTATCAAAGAATCTAAGCTGTCGAATTTTAGTTCTGGTCTTTGAAATGATACCAGAGCAATTGAGAGCTCTTCTCCATAAATATCTCCAGAAAAGTCAAAGATAAAAGTTTCCAAATTTGGAATATTTACACCAAAAGTGGGCCGTTCACCTAATGAAGCTGCACCTAAAAACCTTCCTTTGTAAGGACCAGTTAAAATATCAGCTATTACTGCGTAAACCCCAAATTTTGGTAAATGGAGGCCGTCTAGAGACATGTTCGCTGTTGGGTATCCAAGCTCTCTTCCTCTTTGATCTCCAGAAATGACGGTTCCTTCTATTCTGTACCAGTGGCCAAGCATATGTGCGGCATCATCGGGACGACCATCTGCAATAGCGTTTCTAATGGAGGTGGAAGAAAATGTTCCCTTATTGTCAGCAACTAAAGGCGCTATCGTTACCCCAAAACCTAACTTTTTCCCAAAATCTATTAATGTTTGCACTGAGCCTGCTCTATTTTTCCCAAAGCAGAAATCAGCACCAACCACTATATGCTTAACACCGAGCCCATTAACAAGAACGTCAGTTATGAATTGGACAGCGCTTAGAGACGATAAGGCAGAGTTGAACTGCAATTCATAAAGATTTTCGATACCCACTTTTTTAAGTTGACTTGCTCTAGCTTCTGCACTCATTAATCTAAACGGTTTTGAATTTGATTGAAAATATGCTCTTGGGTGAGGTTCAAAAGTTATAACACCCAGTTTTGAATTAAGATTTGTGGAAACTTCTCGCGCAAGATCGATCACAGATAGATGTCCTTGATGGACGCCATCAAAGTTGCCAATAGCGACACACGCTCCTTTGTCTTCTTGATTTAAGAAAGTATAATCACGAATAATTTTCAATTTTCACCTCTACTTGGCGCCAAGGCGACAGCTTCACCTTTTATTACTAATTTATCTCCAACTTTCGCCTCACATTTTAAAGTTACTTGTTTTTTATTATTATTGATATTTATTACTGTTACTGAAGCTACTACTTTATCTCCAGGGTAAACAGGTTTTGTAAATTGCAGAGTTTGGCTTAAGTAAATAGCTCCATGGCCAGGCAAATACTCACCCAAGAGAGCAGAGAAAAGTGATGCGGAAAGCATCCCGTGTACCACCCTACTCTTGAAAATTGATGCTTTTCCAGCTTCATCGTTTAAGTGGATCGGATTTCTATCTTCAGAGGTTTTAGCAAATGACTCAATTTCAACGTCGCCCATTACTTTGGCGATTGACCTGCTTAGACCAATCTCCATGTCCTCTAAATAGATAGTTCCAATTCGATTCATTTTAATACTACCTTAAAAAGCCGATGCTATAAGTGGGCTTAAATTCTTGCCTGTCCAAGAAATTGTTTAATTTATTTTGGTTTGGTTGGATAACAGTATTTGTTTCTTGAGATGCCAGACCACCCGTAATAAATAGGCTATCTAATTTAGAAGCAACAGCACCCTTTATGTCTGTTAGCATTCCATCACCAATGCACAAAATTTTATCATTTGGTATGTTTGGATCAATTTTTTTTAAATGATCAAAAGCAAGATCATAAATAGGTTTGTGAGGTTTACCAAAGTACAAACTTTCCCCACCCATTTCTGTGTATAATTTTGCTAATGCTCCAGCGCAATAAGCCCGTTTATGGCCTCGATCAACAACTATATCTGGGTTTGCACATAACATTTTTAGTTTCCGATTTATGAAATTTGTAAAGAGACTTTTGTAGTCCTCTGGGTGATCATTCAAGTCATCAAAAGGTCCTGTACACACAATCCCATCAGCATTTTCTGCTGAAACACGTTCTATTGAGGAAACCTGATCGATAATTTCCATATTGTTAAAAAAACCTAAATCATTTTCTGGACCAAGGTGAAATACTTTTTGATTAACTACACCTTTAAACATCGCCGCTCGTGCGCTATCTCCCGAAGTAGCAATTGCGTCCCAGCAACTTGTGGGCACCCCAATTTTATGGAGTTGTCGCTCCACACTTTCGCTAGGTCTCGGGGAGTTTGTAACTAAAACCACGCATCCTAAGCCTTTAGCTCGATAGTTTTTTAATGCATTCAAAGCTTCATCAAATGGTGAGTATCCATCATGTACGCATCCCCAAAGATCGACAAACAGTGCCTCATATTTTTTTGAAAGGTCTTGAATAGAATTTATTATGGGATGCATATTTATATTTTGATGTTTGGAATTATTTGTTTTTTTCTACTCACGACGCCAGGCAATTTAATGAAATCTTCACTTGATTTTACATTAAAAGATTTTTTTGCGATTTCACGTGTATTTTCGTTTGGAATCAGCAAAGTGCTCTCTTGATTCAAAATATCAACTATAAACAATAAGATCTCGTCTAAACCCTCGTCTTCTATAATTTTTGGCATAGCGTTGATTAAGCTATTTTTACGTTTCAAGATTGTATTTGGTGATGTTGTTTCAAGAACAGAAATGCGTAATTCTTTGCCTGAAATTTCAAATTGCTTGCTATCCATTTTTATTAAGTTTTCATCGCTAATTTTTGACACATCTGATTTTGCTTCAAACATTTTGGTAGCAAGAATGGACAAATCGATGTCTAAATCTTTTGCTAATGATAATGCAACTTCTTTATCATATTTTGTAGTAGTAGGTGATCTAAATTCCAAAGTATCCGATAAAATACAGCTTAACATCAAACCTTTTATTGAATTCGGCATTTTTTCAGTATCTTTGCCCATTAAATCAAACATTATAGTTGCAGTACAAGCGAGTGGTCTTATCGTTACTTTGAGGGGTGATTTGGTTTTTAAACCTCCTACTAGGAGATGGTGGTCTATTATTTCTATTATGTCAGCGTTAATTACTGATTGCGGCAATTCAGATGGATTATTAGTATCAACAATTACAATTTTGTCGTTTGGCGAGACTTCTTCAATTATTTCTGGCTTTTTAACTTTCCAATAATCTAACACAAAGGTTGCCTCTGTGTTTGGCTCGCCTAGAAGCTTCGCCTCAGCTTCTAAGCCGCACATTGTGCTTAAATACCATGCCCAAATTATTGGTGAACCGGTGCTATCTGTATCTGGAGATTTGTGTCCGAATATTTTTATCATTTTCATCTGCCGCTAAGTCTAAATTAGGGATCTTATAAGAGAGATGTTAGTAAAGGTCACGGCAAATCCTGTATATTTCCTTTAATTTTTTTAATTTCTTAAAAAAAGTTAATTTTTTTCACATCAGGCAATTGACTCTGCTAGCAAGGGTACCTAAATGCCGTCTGTTAGCACTCAAAGGTGGCGAGTGCTAATGCTTTGGTAAAGCCACCCAAACTATGGAATAACTCTTAAGGGAGAACTCCGATATGGCATTCACACCACTACATGACCGTGTGCTAGTCCGTCGCACTGAAGGTGACGAGAAAACCTCTGGCGGATTGATTATCCCAGATAGCGCAAAAGAAAAACCAGCTGAAGGTACGATTGTATCTTGCGGCGAAGGCGCCCGTAAAGACTCCGGGGAACTAATACCGATGGCTGTTAAAGCGAACGATGTTGTTCTTTTCGGAAAATGGTCTGGAACAGAAGTAACAGTAGAAGGCGAAGAACTTCTTATAATGAAAGAGAGTGATATTTTAGGAATAATTTCTTAATCCTATTCTATTGAACTCATAACCCAAATTTAGGAGAGCCCAAAATGGCGGCTAAAGACATAAAATTTGATACAGATGCCCGTGATCGTATGCTACGCGGCGTCAATACTTTGGCAAACGCTGTCAAAGTGACACTTGGTCCTAAGGGCCGAAACGTTGTGCTAGATAAATCATTCGGGGCGCCACGTATTACAAAAGACGGTGTGACCGTTGCAAAAGAGATTGAACTTGATGACAAGTTTGAAAATATGGGCGCTCAAATGGTTAAGGAAGTTGCTTCCAGAACCAATGATGAGGCTGGCGATGGCACGACAACTGCAACCGTTCTAGCTCAAGCGATTGTCACAGAAGGCACTAAGTCCGTTGCAGCAGGTATGAACCCAATGGATCTTAAAAGAGGTATTGATCTTGCTGTGAAAAAAGTTGTTTCAGAGTTAACTTCTGCTTCACGTCCAGTAAGTGACAGTGCTGAGGTGGCTCAAGTTGGTACAATTTCTGCCAACGGAGAAGAATCTATAGGTTCCCAAATTGCTGATGCGATGCAGAAAGTTGGTAACGAAGGTGTTATAACTGTTGAAGAAAACAAGGGATTAGAAACTGAAACAGATGTTGTTGAAGGAATGCAGTTTGATAGAGGTTATCTATCACCTTACTTCGTAACTAATGCTGACAAAATGACCACAGAGTTAGAAGATGCTTTAATTCTGCTTCATGAGAAAAAATTATCTTCTTTACAACCAATGGTACCACTTTTGGAAACAGTTATTCAATCTGGTAAGCCCTTAGTAATCGTTGCAGAAGATGTCGATGGAGAAGCTTTAGCGACGTTAGTTGTTAACAAGCTGCGTGGCGGGTTAAAGATTGCCGCTGTGAAGGCTCCTGGTTTTGGCGATCGAAGAAAAGCTATGCTGCAAGATCTTGCAATTTTAACAGGTGGACAAGTGATCTCAGAAGATTTGGGAATGAAACTTGAAAACGTTGGAATGGACATGTTGGGAACAGCAAAGAAAACTTCAATCACAAAAGATGAAACTACCATTGTAGATGGTGCGGGCGAAAAAGCGGAAATTGAAGCTCGTGTTGCGCAGATACGTGGTCAAATTGAAGAAACATCTTCTGATTATGACAGAGAAAAACTTCAAGAGCGACTTGCAAAACTAGCTGGTGGCGTTGCCGTTATTCGCGTTGGTGGCAATAGTGAAGTGGAAGTTAAAGAGCGAAAAGATCGTGTTGATGATGCGCTTAATGCTACTCGTGCTGCGGTACAAGAAGGCGTTATTGTGGGTGGCGGTGTTGCTTTAATTCAGGCAGGAAACGCTCTAACAAAATTAAAAGGCGGTAACTCTGATCAAAACGCAGGTATTGCGATTGTAAAACGTGCGCTAGAAGCTCCTTTAAGACAAATAGCTGAGAATGCTGGTGTTGATGGTGCAGTAGTTGCTGGTAAGATCCGAGAGAGCAGCGACAAAGCGTTTGGTTTTAACGCTCAAACAGAAGAATATGGAGACATGTTCAAGTTTGGTGTTATCGATCCGACAAAAGTAGTCCGTACAGCATTGGAAGATGCAGCGTCTATCGCTGGCCTTTTAATTACAACGGAAGCAATGGTAGCTGATAAGCCAGCACCAGCTGCTGCACCAGCCGGTGGCGGAATGCCTGATATGGGTGGTATGGGCGGTATGGGCGGAATGATGTAACCCCCCAGCACTTAAAAAGAAATTAAAGGGCTGTATCAATTTACAGCCCTTTTTTTATAGCTAAATTTTTGGCGTTTGGTATTATCATCCTTATGAAATTATTTTTTTTGATCTCAACAGTGATGACAGCCTTTGCAGCAAACTCTGTTTTAACAAGATTGGCATTGACATCAAATTCAATTGGCCCTTCTAATTTTGCTTTTTTAAGAGCTGCATCTGGTGCCTTGGTATTGTTATTATTGGTTTTGATTATTCAAAAACAAATACCAAGATTTAAACTTAACTCGATAATTAGTGCCTTGTCGCTTGTGTGTTATCTAATTGGCTTTAGTTTTTCCTATTTGACAGTTGATACTGGGATTGGAGCATTAATACTATTTGGTGGAAGTATGATTGTTATGTTTGTGAGTGCATTATTTTTGCAAGAAAAAATTCCTTTAACCCGTTTTATAGGGGTATTTATTTCGCTGTTAGGTTTGTTTATCTTGGTCGACCCAGGGTTTGCTGAAAACAGTTTATTTGGTGTGGCTTTGATGTTTTTAGCTTCATTTGGCTGGGGACTTTATTCAGTATTGGGAAGTAGACAAAAAAATCCATTATCAAATACTGCTGGAAATTTTATTATTGCACTCATTATAATAATACCAATTGCTTTTATTATTCCAGATAAAGTGGAAACTAATTACTATGGCTTCTTTTTGGCTATTTTTTCAGGTTCTATCACTTCAGGACTTGGGTATTCGCTGTGGTACTGGGTTTTGCCGAAAATAAATATTACCACAGCATCCACAGCACAACTGACAGTTCCATTGATTGCTGCTTTTGGTGGATATTTATTTATTTGGGAGAGTTTAAACTGGCAATTTTATATTGCCGCTATTTTAATTTTGGGGGGAATTTCGTTACCAGTTTTTTATAAAAGGTGATAATAAATTCCAGTGTTATGATAGTAGTAATTAAGATGATGCTTTTGATAATTAAAAAGAAAATTGAACCATATATTTAAGATTAGTAGATCTCGTTAATATGGCCCATTTTGCGGCCTGATTTAATAGTTTCTTTACCGTATAGATGCAGGGCACTTTTACCATTATTAATAAAATTATCTAGTTTTGTAATGTCAGCACCTAAAATATTCGTCATTTTTACATCTGAATGGCGTGTACCATCGCCAAGTTGCAAGCCAGTTATTGCACGGATGTGCTGTTCAAATTGATCAACTATGCAACCATTTTGTGTCCAATGACCCGAGTTATGTACTCTTGGGGCGATTTCATTAACAATTAACCCATTTTTAGAGACAAAAAGTTCAACGCCAATAACCCCAACATAGTCAAGTTTGTTCATTATTTTACCAGTTAATAGAACAGCATCGGTCATCATCTGTTGGGTTATTTTGGCTGGAACAGTTGTTGTTTTTAAGATTCCATTTTCATGGTAGTTTTCACCTGGGTCATAGCAGCTAACAGATCCATTTTTATCTCTGGCTCCAATTATTGATATTTCCATATTAAAGTTTATAAAACCTTCCAAAATACAGGGTTGCTCATTAAACTGATCTAAAATAGTGGCTAAATCCGTGTCACTATTTATGCGCGCCTGGCCTTTTCCGTCATAACCTAATCGTCTTGTCTTTAAAATTGACGGAGTGCCAATTTTAGCGATAGCATCATTTAGATCTTGCTTGTTTTCCACGTTTGCAAAAGGTGCGGTTTTTAATCCTAAGTTAGTCAAAAATTGCTTTTCTATCATTCTGTCCTGACTGGTAAAAAGGGCATCTCTATTTGGACAGATTTTTACGTATTTTTCTATTGCATCCAGTGCAGTGGTGGGGATGTTTTCAAATTCATATGTTACAATATCAACTGATTTAGCGAATGATGTTAAGGCATCAAAATCATCAAAATTTGCTTGGGTATAAAATGTGGAAATTTTGCTAGCAGGAGAGTTTTTATTTGGGTCAAAAATATGGCAATCATAGCCCAATCTTGAGGCAGCGACTGATAACATTCGACCAAGTTGACCACCACCTAAGATCCCAATAGTGGGATTTTTAACTATTTTACCCATCAGTTATTGGTTCATCATTAATTGATTCTGAAAGCTCTTCGCGCCATTTCTCTAGGCGTAAGGCAGTGTCTTTATCATATACTGATAGAATAGAGATTGCCATCAGGCCTGCATTAAATGCACCTGCTTCACCAATCGCCATTGTTGCGACAGGAAAACCTTTTGGCATTTGAACAATTGAATAAAGTGAATCCAGTCCAGAGAGAGCTTTGGTTTGTATTGGAACGCCGATCACTGGAATTCTTGTTTTAGACGCCATCATACCTGGTAAATGTGCGGCTCCACCCGCCCCTGCTATTATCACTTTTAAACCTTTTTGAGCAGCACTATTTCCATAATCCCATAATCTATTGGGTGTTCTGTGGGCTGATACAATTTTTGTTTCATATGCAATATCAAATTCTGCTAAAATATTTGCGGCCTCTTTCATTGTTGACCAATCAGATTGACTGCCCATTATAATTCCAACCATAGGTGACGCCATTAATTGATCCTCTTATTTTATAGCTTACGATAGTATTGATAATTAAGCGATGATATCAGGAGTTATCTCATCTTCTAAACGAGTTATTTTATCTTTCAATGATAATTTATTTTTTTTCAGCAATCGCAATGTGAATTGATCCGATGAAGACAGTTCAACGAGGCCTGAGATTTTAATATCCAATTCTCTGTGTTCTTTTTTTAGTGCTTGTAGTTTTATCGCTAGAACTTCAAGCCGCGGCATTTTCTCAATATTATCCATCTCAAAGCAAGATTATCACAATAATTCGTATTTTAACGTAAAAAATATCACACGCCTCAAAAAAGTTGTATTTATTAATATTATCCCCATATAAATCAAAGGTTATTTAAATGTTAATTAAATCTTTATTTACCAGTCTAGGAATATCTAATGACAAAAATACTATTTGGATCTCACCCGTTTTTGTTAGGTTTTGATAGGCTTGAAAGCTTGGTCGAGAGAACGGTAAAGTCGAGTGGTGATGCGTATCCACCATTTAATATCGAGCAAGCAACAAAAAATAAGTATCGATTAACTTTGGCAGTAGCCGGCTTTTCTGATGAAGAGTTGGAAATTACTGTTGAGGATAATCAATTAATTGTTAGGGGCAGGAAAATACCTATAGGTAGAGATGAGGTTTTTCTTCACAGAGGAATAGCCACTCGACAATTCCAGAAAAATTTTGTTCTATCAGACGACATTAGTGTGATAAAAGCAACGACAGTGAATGGATTATTAAATATTGATTTGGAAAGATTTGAGACAGAGACCAAAGTTCAAAAGATAACAATAAGTAAGGAATAGATTATTTTGGAAAAAAATTATTTTTTCGATGGATTGGATGAAAAAGGTCTTGTTTATGTAAAATCAATATCATCTGTCGAATTACCAATTGATGTACAAGAAGAAATCTTAGATGAGCAAGAGCCATTATTCGCCTTGCATAATTCAACTGGAGATAGAATTGCCGTTGTCTCTGGAAGGGATGCGGCATTTGTAGTGGCTAGGCAGAATGATTTGAACCCTGTTAGTGTGCATTAATTTTGCATTTTATAAAGATTAGATATTAATGCATATTTCAGGCAATGAGATCAGAGGCCATTTAGCTATGCTAGCGTTTTCAGGTTTAGTAGCAGGTTCATTTGCTTTAGGTGTGAAGGTGGCTAATGACATTACCCCAGCGGCTTTTACCCTCATACGTTTTGTTATTGCTGTTTCTATTTTGGCAACAGTTTTATTAATAAAAACAGAATTTACAAAAAAGGTTTTTAAAGCACCTTGGAGGTTTTTTGTGCTTGGTGGCTGCATAGCGATTTACTTTGTATTAATGTTCGAAGGGTTAAAAATTGCGTCATCAGTATCTTTAGCTGCAGTGTTTACGTTCGCTCCATTATTAAGCGGTCTTTTCGGTTATATTCTTGTGCGTCAAAAAATGTCACTTTCTATTTTTACAGCATTAATAATAGGCGCAATTGGTGCATTATGGGTTGTTTTTGAAGGAAATTTCCAACGATTAATTATGCTTGAGTTTGGGCTTGGGGAGATGATATTTTTCTGTGGTGTTGTTTTTCACGCTTTATATACACCGCTATCTAGGAAATTGAATAGGGGGGAAAGTCCTCTTGGTTTTGCATTTGCTACGACATTAGGTGCTACCATATTAATGATTTTTTATGGAATTGGCGATGTGTATCAGACCGATTTACTTAACTTGTCTTGGATGGTTTGGCTGACATTGTTCTATACTGCATTATTTGCCAGCGCCCTAACTTTTTTTCTAATTCAGTATGCAACTTTGGTTTTGCCTAGTTCTAAAGTCATGGCGTATACTTATCTTGTTCCAAGTTGGGCTTTAATGTGGGAATTAGGATTAGGACAAAATATTTCAATTTATAATATTGGGCTGGGTATTTTATTAACAATCTTTGCTTTAGTTATTTTACTTTGGGCTCCAGAAGGCGTGTAAACAGTAATCTGAGATAAGTTCTAGCATCATTGAAATGGGAATCATTATGCTTATGCCCTAATACCGCATGGATCTGTACATCAAAATCTGCATAGTGTTGAGTTGTCGCCCATATCGAAAAAATAAGGTGATAAGGATTTATTGGTTCAATTTTCCCAGCTTTTACCCATGAATTGATAATTTCTGCTTTTTGATCAGCAAGTTCTTTTAATGGCCCGCTAAGGATTTTTAGCATTCTTGGAGCGCCCTGCAAAATTTCATTTGCGAACAATCTGCTTTCGCGAGGAAACATTCTGGCCATATCTAATTTATTTTCTACATATGAACATATTTCTTCAACTGGGTCACCAGTTGGAGAAATTACCTTAAGTGGTTCGAGCCATTTTTCGAGGAGCTTAGAAAGAAGAGCAGAGTGTATATCGTCTTTGCTATCAAAATAATAAAGGATGTTAGGTTTAGATAGGTTAGCGTTTTTAGCTATCATATCAATTGTGGCCCCTCTAAAGCCATGATTAGAAAAGACCTCCAGCGCAGCTTCAAGTATAACATTTATTTTCTCCCGTTGAATTCGGGTGACTTTTTTAGTGGTATCAGATCTAGCCAAAGAAAATTCCAATTTATCGATTGAGTTAAGATTAAGACAAAATTTGATCCTCTGGTCAACTGATGCTTCTATAAATTTGTTTCTTATTTTAAAAGTAGATAAAATATTGACTGTTTGGTAAATTTTATATTTAATGAAATTTGCAAAATCACTTTCGAGACCAAATGAATATTAATGTAAACCAATCGTCAAATTCCGATTCAATTTCTACTGAATTGGAAGATCTAATGCATAGAGCTTCTGAAAAACGTGATAAAAGGTGGGGCGATATTGTAACTTATTCTCGCAAGGTCTTTGTCCCCCTGACAAATATGTGTCGTGACACCTGTGGATACTGTACCTTTGTCAAGCATCCAGACTCGCCAGAAGCCAAGATAATGACTCCTGATGAAGTTTTGAGTGTAGCAAAAAAAGGAGAGCAAAAAGGTTGCAAGGAACTTTTGTTCAGTTTGGGAGAGAGGCCTGAACTACGCTATGAAAAGTCGAAGAAAATGCTCCATTCAATTGGATATGCAAAAATGACAGATTACCTGCGGGATATGTGTGAGTTGGTCTTAAATGAGACTTCTTTATTACCTCATGTAAATTCAGGTACTTTAACAAATGACGAGATGGATAGCTTACGACCAGTAGCAGCCTCTATGGGAATGATGTTAGAATCTTTAAGCAGAAGATTGGGCCGGAAAGGTGGAGCACATTATGCATGCCCAGACAAAGTACCATTACAAAGGTTGAGGACTTTGAGGCGTGCTGGAGAAAAGAACATACCATTTACGACAGGTATTTTAATTGGGATTGGCGAAACTAGAAATGAGCGTTTAGAAGCGTTGAGAGAAATTAATAATATTTATCTCGAGCATGGGCATATCCAAGAGGTTATAATACAAAACTTTCAAAGCAAACCAGATATTGAGATGGCTCTCCATCCAGAACCAAGTTTAAATGAGATGCTTTGGACTATAGCAAATGCTCGATTGATACTTGATGCAAATATAAGCATTCAAGCACCACCAAACCTGAGCGAACGTCATATAGATTACTTAAAGGCTGGTATTAATGATTGGGGAGGCATTTCTCCGATAACCATTGATTTCATAAATCCGCAACACGATTGGCCTGAGATACGTGAATTAATGAAAACAACCTTAAAAGCTGGACATGTTTTGAAAGAAAGGCTGACGGTATACCCTTCTTTTTTCAATGGCATCTCTAAATACCTGCATCCAGGTATTCTGGATAAAGTTTTAAAAATGGCAGATCGGAATGGTTTGTCAAAAGATCAATCTTGTGAGGTGGAAAATTGAATAAAATTTTGCTGCTGGGAAAACAAAAAGTTGATTTAGGCTCTGGAGTGAGTGCAAACATCAGAGAAATTTTAAATAACGCTTTGAATGGGGGCGAAGTTAGCTTGGCGGAGGGTGAAGCTTTATTTAATGCGAAATCAAAAGATAGATTTGCTATTTATAAAGTTGCAGATGAGTTTCGAAGGCAAGTTAATGGTGATCACGTTAGTTTCGTGGTCAATCGTAATATTAATTTTACAAATATTTGTTATATGGGGTGCAAATTTTGTAATTTTGCAAAAAGAACAGAAGATACAAATGCTGAATGGTTAGAGCTTGAGGAAATAGTTGAAAGAGCTCAGGTAGCTTGGAATAGGGGAGCAACAGAAGTTTGTATACAAGGGGGGCTGCATCCTAAAATGTCAGGAAATTATTATCGTGAAATCTTGTTGGCCATAAAATCTAAATTGCCAGACATGCACATTCACGCCTTTTCCCCTTTTGAAATTTGGTATGGGTCAAAGAAAACCAAAATGTCTTATCGAGATTTTATGAGTGACTTAAAAGAATGTGGGCTTGGCTCGATGCCAGGAACGGCAGCTGAAATCTTGGATACTGAAGTTAGACAAAAACTTACAAAAAATAAATTGAGTGCAGAAAAATGGGTAGAAATAATCCGAACTGCACACAAAGTTGGTATAAAAACTTCAGCTACAATAATGTATGGGCACGTGGATGGACCAAGGCATTGGGCTGGTCATATTGATTTACTTCGTAATATTCAAAAAGAAACAGGTGGTTTTACAGAGTTAGTGCCACTGAGTTTTGTGCACACAGATTCCCCACTATACAATAATGATCCAGATACAGTTAGACCTGGACCCACGTTGGATGAAGTGGACTTAATGCATGCAGTTTCTAGAATCATGCTACATGGCTGGATTGACAATATTCAAGTCTCTTGGACAAAATTAGGTGCTGAAAGAGCACAAAGTATACTGGGCCGTGGGGTTAATGATTTTGGTGGGACCTTGATGAATGAGAGCATTTCTCGAGCGGCTGGATCGAAAAATGGGCAAGAAATTACAGCATCAGAAATAGTGACAATGATAAGAGCAGCTGGCAGAATTCCTGTACGGCGTAATACTTTGTACGAAATAAAAGAGATTTATAAAAAACATGATCCTGTTGCTATTGAACCTTTAGTTGAGCGCAAGGGTTATGACCCTCTATCATTTCTTGAAATGTTCCCAGAACAATCTCCTAATAAAGGCAAATTGTGAGATGACTAATGAGCCCTTAAATGTATTGCTTTTAGCAGGTGGGGTTGGTGGTGCTAAAATGGCTGAAGGACTTCAGTCCAATTCAAATATAATGCTTACTATTTTAGGCAATATTGGAGACGATGATAGTTTTCATGGCTTATGGGTTTCACCTGATATTGATACTATGATTTATACTTTATCTGAGGAAATAAACAGAAAGCAGGGCTGGGGAGTTAGAGAAGATGATTATAAAGCCTTATCATTTTTGTCTAAATTAGGAGCTGACACTTGGATGAGTCTTGGTGATAAAGATTTTGGTTTGCATATCTACAGGACAGAAAGACTGCGTCGTGGTGATCGGGCATCAGATATCACTAAAGACATTGCAAAGGCATTTGGTATAGAGGCCCGTATAATTTTACCCAGTGATGATATAGTTCAGACTAAAGTATTAACCGACAAAGGTTGGTTAACTTTTCAAGAATATTTTGTGAAAGAACGCTGTGATCCTGAGGTGAAGGAGATTAAATTTGAAGGCCTTGAAGTTGCAAAACCAACTTATGAAGCCTTAGATGCCATCTCAACAGCAGATATTATTTTGATTGCTCCATCCAATCCCTTTGTAAGTATATCACCCATCCTAAAAATACCTGGTATATTAGAAGCTTTAAAAGAAACTAGTGTAAAAAAGTTGGCTGTGAGCCCTCTAATTAATGGTAAAGCCGTAAAAGGCCCTGCAGAAAAAATAATGACATCTCTTGGGATGCAAGCAGATGCCATTGGAATAGCAAGCTTTTATGGAGATTTGATTGATACAATCATAATTGACAATGTTGATAGTGAATTGTCTCCAAAAATAAGGACATTAGGTATAGAGGTGTTTTGTACTGATATCTTGATGTCAAATAGCTCTGAAAAAAAGCGTTTGGCAGAGGAAATTTTGTTTTTAGCAAAAAATAATAATTTGCCTGAAGGGGCAAAACGATGAGCAAAAAATATAATTCATTGATAGTAGTCCCAATGAAAAACCCTAATAACTCAAAGTCTCGCTTGAGTGATACACTTACTCGAGAGGCGAGAAGAAGATTGGCGATTCTACTTTTTCGAAATACGATTGATGTGCTAATAAACTCTTTGAAGCTTTCTGAGAAAAATTTTGATATTGCTGTCATAACAAATAGTGATCAAATTAGTGAGATTGCCAAGAAAAAAGATATATTGGTTATCAAAGATGACATTGATCCAGTCTTATCAAGGTCAATTACCATAGCTTCAAATTGGGCGAAGTTTAACTCTTATGAAAGTATGTGTGTTATACCCGCTGATTTGGCTGACCCCAAAATAAAAGATATTATTTCTTTTATATCATATCCACTGCCTGAAAGGGGACTGGTTATTACACCATCTATAGATTTGGGAACAAACGCTTTACATGTCTCTCCAGTAAATCTGATAAAATTTCAATATGGAAAGAAATCATCTTTAAAGCACATAAATTCAGCAAAAAATGTTGGCGTTACTCCAATAATGTTACCATTTGATAGTTTAAGGTTTGATGTTGATACTAGCTCCGATTTAAAAGAGCTCTTGGCAATAAACCCAGATTTGGCAGAAAGGGTAAAAATTTAATGCAAGGTTCTGTCAGCATATCTCCATTAGAAGGTGTTCCTGATATCAGGCCTGGTGATGATTTAGCAATTATAATAGGTGATTGTCTTAAGAAGTCCTTTGAAAAATTGATTGATGGAGATGTTATTTGCATCGCACATAAGATTTTTTCAAAGGCTGAAGGTAATGTGTATGATCTTAAAAATGTTTTGCCGTCTGAGGAAGCTATTGGCATGGCAAAAAAGTTGAATAAAGATGCTAGAAAAGTAGAAATAATTTTAAATCAGAGTAAAAAAGTAATCCGGGCTTTTAAAAGAAACGATCAAAACGAAGGTGTGATGATATGTGAGCATAATCTTGGATTTATTTCTGCTAACGCAGCAGTGGATGAATCAAATGTCAGTGGTAATGAAATGGTAATTACGCTACCGGATAATCCGGATCTAAGCTCATATCAATTGCAAACCAAACTACAGAAAAGATTTAAGGTGCGATTGGGTGTCGTGATGACTGACACCTTTGGCAGACCTTGGCGACTAGGACAGGTTAATGTTGCTATTGGTTTGGCGGGTGTTCCTGCAACAAAGAAAGAACAAGGTAATCGGGATGCTTGGGGCAAGGAGCTGTTTGTGACTGAACCTGCCTTTGCAGATGAAATATCGGCGGCTTCTGGTTTGGTTGTTAAAAAAGCATCAAAAACCCCAGTTGTTTTATTTAGAGGGCTTGAGTGGACGAAGCAAGATAGTAAAGGAAGTGATCTTATAAGAAAACAAGAAGAGGATATGTTTAGATGAAAATAGCGATAATTGGAGGTACTGGACCTCAAGGTCAAGGATTAGCTTTAAGATTTGCAAAAGCGGGTCTTGAGGTTTTTGTAGGCTCACGTGATCCAGAGAGAGCAGAATCTACAGTTTCTGAGGTAAATTCACGTTTGCCCATAGGGTCAAGTAATATTGTTGGCATGAGTAATATTGATGCTATCAGAGCTGCAGATGAAATGGTCATTTTTGCAGTTCCGTGGTCTGGTCATAATGATACTTTAAATATAATAAAAAAGGAACTCTCAAATAAAATATTAGTGGATATAGTCGTGCCACTATCTGAAAATGATCCGAAGAAAGTAGATATGCCTCCAGAGGGATCGGCCACTGAAGCTGCTCAAGCAATTTTAGGAAGTGAGATACCTGTTGTTGGAGCGTTGCATAATGTGTCCGCCACGACTTTAAGCAATCTTGATTGGGATATTAATTGTGACGTATTGGTTTGTGGAAATAGTCTGGATGCAAGAAAAAAAGTTATTGAATTAATAAAAAAATTAAATGTGAAGGCTTATAATGTAGGTGATGCGCAATCTGCGAGATGTGTAGAGGCGCTAACACCCATATTGATTAGGCTTAATATTTCTAAAATGGTGCCTTTTTCCCATTCAGGGATTCAGATTTGGGCGCCTGATCATAAATAATAAATTTAAAAGGGAGAGTTAATATGGAGTTTGGAATTTGCTTTAAAGGATTTGTAGAGCCGGATAGAGCTAAAGCATTAGTCCGGCAAGCGGAAAATGCTGGTTTTACATACTGTTGGTTTTACGACAGTCACATATTATGGCGTGAAAGTTATATAGCTATGGCAATGTGCATTGAGCATACTACGAAGATGCGTTTTGGCCCGTGCGTAACTAATCCAAATACTCGTGATTGGTCATTAGCAGCATCAATGTTTGGATCTTTAGCAAAGCAGTCAAAAGGGCGGTTTGATATAGGTCTAGGCAGGGGTGATAGTGCAGTCAGAGTAATGGGATTGAAGCCGGCCACCTTAGCGAAACTCGAAGAGTTTGCTGATGTTGTAAAAGCTCTTATTCGCGGAGATGAAGCCCAATATGGTGATTGCCCAAATCCTGTTAAGTTTCCTTGGGCCGAGGGTTATGAATTACCTATTTGGGTTGCGGCTTATGGCCCTAAGGCTTTGTCATCTGCTGGGCGTGTTGGTGATGGCTTGGTTTTGCAAATAGCTGAACCAACTATTGTGAAGTGGCTTTCTGACCAAGCAAAAAAAGCAGGTGTAGAAGCAGGGCGAGATATGTCAGATTACAAAGTGATGGTTGCAGCGCCAGCATATACTGGGCCAGTGGATAAGGCGATTGAGGCTGTAAGATGGTTTCCTGCAATGGTTGGGAATCATGTTGCTGATATCGTTGAAAAATATGGAACTGATAATGATGAGATACCATCAAGCTTAACCGATTATATAAAAAATAGGAAAGGGTATGATTACTCAAAGCATGGACAAAGCTCTAACGCATATCTGGATTTTATAACAGAAGATGTAGTGGAAAGTTTTTGTGTACTGGGTTCTCCTGAGGCACATATCCAGAAATTACGTGAGCTTGAAACTGCTGGAGCGACTCAGTTCAATATATACTTGGATAGTGGCAATGAAGAAAAAATTATTGCTGATTATGGAACAGAAATTATCCCAGCCTTTTCTTAAAAATAGCCTTGGTCTTTATGTTTTGACCAAGGCAATCAATTTAGATTTGGGTTATATAAATAAGAATTATTTTTATATTGTAAGAAAATTACCGTAAGGTTCTAAATCTATTAAAACATTGACTCGGCTTAGAGCCGTGGCCATTATCTTTTTCTAATGGGCAGAAATTCCAAAGGAGCAAAAATGACTGATATACAAAGTAATCTTCGCATCAATGGTGACAGGTTGTGGGAAAGCTTAATGGATATGGCTAAAATTGGGCCGGGCGTAGCAGGTGGTAATAATCGGCAAACGCTTACAGATGAAGATTCGGAAGGACGACATCTTTTCCAGAAATGGTGTGAGGGTCAGGGATGTTCAATGGGTTTGGATAAAATGGGAAATATGTTTGCTCGTAGAGAGGGAACGGATCCTGATGCCTTGCCAGTTTACGTTGGCTCTCACTTAGATACACAGCCAACTGGAGGTAAATATGATGGTGTATTAGGTGTGTTAGGAGGGCTCGAAATTATTCGCTCAATAAACGATCTAGGCATCCAAACTAAGCATCCTATTGTCGTAACAAACTGGTCTAATGAAGAGGGAACTCGTTTTGCCCCTCCAATGTTGTCTTCAGGAGTTTTTGGGGGCATGCATACTTTGGAATGGGCTTATGATAGAGAAGACTCTGAGGGGAAAACTTTTGGCGATGAGTTGGTTCGAATAGGGTGGAAGGGAGAAGAAGAGGTAGGTGACAGAAAAATGCACGCTTTCTTTGAACTACATATTGAGCAAGGGCCAATTTTAGAGGCAGAAAATAAAACAATCGGTGTGGTTACTCATGGTCAGGGTTTGTCTTGGACACAAATTACAATTACTGGCAAAGATAGCCATACAGGCTCAACACCAATGCCGATGCGCCGCAATGCAGGCTTGGGAATGGCTAGAATTTTAGAAAAGGTTGAGGAAATAGCGTTGTCTCATGCACCTCATGCAGTCGGTGCGGCTGGGCATGTTGATGTCTATCCAAATTCACGAAATGTAATTCCAGGAAAAGTTGTATTCACTGTAGATATGCGTTCACCTGAGCTATCCGTGATTGCTGATATGGAAACAAGATTAATGGCAGAGTCGAAAAAGATTTGTGCCGATATGAGTTTGGAAGTGGAATTTGAAAAAGTGGGAGGTTTTGATCCAGTTGAATTTGATGAAAAATGTGTGTCTGCTGTTCGAAATGCTTCAGAAAAACTGGGCTATACTCACATGAATTTGATTTCTGGCGCGGGGCATGATGCTTGTTGGATTAATCGTGTTGCACCAACAGCAATGGTAATGTGTCCATGTGTGGATGGCCTTAGCCACAATGAGGCTGAGGAAATTAGTAAAGAGTGGGCGACCGCTGGAGCCGATGTGCTTTTACATGCTGTCTTGGAAACAGCAGTTATTATTGAGAGTTAAATAGGGGGTATTTGAAATGACAAAAGTAATTAAAGGTGGCACCGTTTGTACAGCAGATAGGTCTTGGAAAGCTGACGTTCTTATCGAAGGCGAAACTATCAAGCAAATTGGTGAAAATCTGTCTGGTGATGAGTATATAGATGCTGAAGGAGCATTCGTTATTCCTGGTGGTATTGACCCACACACTCATTTGGAAATGCCATTCATGGGGACAACTGCTGCAGAAACATTTGAGAGCGGGACATGGGCGGCAGCAGCAGGAGGTACGACTATGATCGTAGATTTTTGCTTACCAGGTGCTGATGGTAGTATAAAAAATGCAATCAATGAGTGGCACAGGAAATCTGCACCCCAGATTTGTTCAGATATTGGTTATCATATGGCAATTACTGGTTGGGATGAGAACGTTTTCAACGAAATGCAAGATGCGGTTAAAATGGGCGTAAATAGTTTCAAGCATTTTATGGCATATAAGGGTGCGCTCATGATTGAGGATGATGAGATGTTTGCCAGTTTTAAGCGCTGTGCAGAGATTGGAGCTCTACCGATGGTACATGCTGAAAATGGTGACTTAGTTGCAGAGCTTCAGCAGAAATATTTTGATCAAGGTATAACAGGGCCAGAAGGGCATGCATATTCAAGACCACCTGAACTTGAAGGTGAGGCGGCAAATAGAGCTATCACTATTGCAGATACTGCTGGTGTTCCATTGTATATTGTCCATGTTAGCTGCGAGCAAACTCATGAGGCAATTCGGAGAGCCAGGCAAAAGGGTATGAGGGTTTATGGAGAGCCATTAATACAATTTTTGACTCTTGATGAATCTGAATATTTTAATACTGATTGGAATCATGCTGCACGACGAGTGATGTCGCCACCTTTTAGATCAAAAGACCATCAAGATAGCTTGTGGGCTGGTTTGCAATCGGGATCTTTGCAGGTTGTTGCTACTGATCATGCTGCATTTAGTACTGAGCAAAAAAGAGCTGGGCTAAATGACTTTCGAATTATTCCAAATGGTTCAAATGGATTAGAGGAGCGTTTGGCAGTTTTATGGACCGAAGGCGTTGAAACAGGAAGATTAACCCCAAATGAGTTTGTTGCGACAACCTCTACTAATATTGCAAAAATATTAAATATATATCCAAAAAAAGGAGCAATTGTGGAGGGTGCTGATGCGGATATAGTAGTCTGGGATCCAAAAATCTCAAAAACTATCTCCCCAACAAATCACCACTCTATACTTGATTATAATGTTTTTGAGGGCTTTGAGGTCCAAGCACAAGCTAGATATACGCTTAATCGTGGTGACGTAATTTGGGCTTGGGGACAAAATAGTCAGCCGCAACCAGGAAGAGGACGCTTTGTCCCAAGACCTGCATTTCCGTCCGCGCATACGGCTCTCAGTAAATGGAAAGCACTTAATTCTCCACGTCGGATTGAGCGTGATCCCTTAAATATTCCAGCTGGTATATAAATTTAAGAAAGGTTTTTTGTGGTGCAATCTAAAGTAATAGAGGTATCTAACCTTGATCTTACATTTGAAACAAATGATGGGCCTGTTCACGCATTAAAAGATGTGGATTTAACAATTAATAAAGGAGACTTTGTTTCTTTCATCGGGCCATCGGGTTGTGGTAAAACAACCTTACTAAGGGTTTTAGCTGATCTGGATGAGCCAACAGGTGGTAATGTAAGTGTAAATGGCGTTTCACCAAGAGAGGCGAGAGAATCGAGAGCTTATGGGTATGTATTTCAGGCTGCTGGCTTATATCCATGGCGGACAATTGCTGCTAACGTAAAATTACCATTAGAAATTATGGGTTACTCAAAAGAAGAACAATTAAAAAGAGTAACCAGAGTGCTCGATTTAGTTGAGCTTTCTGGCTTTGAAAAAAAATTCCCTTGGCAGTTATCTGGTGGGATGCAGCAACGTGCCAGTATTGCTAGAGCTTTAGCGTTTGATGCGGATATACTATTGATGGATGAACCATTTGGAGCTCTAGATGAAATAGTCCGTGATCATTTAAACGAGCAACTTTTGAAATTATGGAAATCTACGAATAAAACAATTTGCTTTGTCACTCATTCCATTCCGGAAGCCGTATACCTATCGACCAAGATAGTTGTGATGTCGCCTAGGCCTGGACGTATTATAGACGTAATCGATAGTAGTTTACCAGTAGAAAGACCTCTTGAAATAAGAGACTCAAAGGAGTTCATCGAAATATCTCAAAGAGTTCGAGAGGGATTGCGTGCGGGACATAGTGATGAATAAAACTTATTGGACAAACCCTGATAGCAAGCTACTGCCGATAGTGTGCATAGTCACTTTTATTGTTATTATGTGGTATGGGTTTTCAGTAATTTTAAATGCTCCTTGGGAATATGATAAAGCAAAACGAGCCTCAATCTCATTATCTACTACCGATTTAATTAGTCAAACATGGTCACAAAAGCGGCCAAAGCTACCAACCCCACATCAAGTTGTAAAAGAAATTTGGGATACAACAGTAAATAAAAAAGTGACATCTAAAAGGTCACTCATATATCACGGTATTATTACATTTTATGAGACTATTTATGGCTTCGCTTTAGGCACTGGTCTTGGGATCTTACTAGCTATAGGTATTGTTTATAATAGAGCTACTGCAATGAGCGTTATGCCTTGGATCATTACCAGTCAGACCATTCCAATATTAGCATTAGCTCCAATGATTATTGTTGCACTGGGTTCTGCTGGATTTAATGGGTTGGTACCAATTGCTATTATATCAATGTATCTGTCTTTTTTCCCAGTTGTAGTAGGCATGGTAAAAGGTCTTAAAAGTCCAGAGCAATTAGAAATTGATCAAATGAAGACGTGGTCTGCGTCTAAAACCCAAGTTTTATTCAAGCTCAGAGCACCAAAATCGACACCCTATCTTTTCACATCATTAAAACTTGGTATGGCAGCCTCATTAGTGGGTGCAATTGTTGGTGAATTACCATCCGGTGGTGGTGGCGGGCTTGGGTTTAGGATGTTGTCAGGTAGTACCTTTGGTAATACATTGCACATTTGGAGTGGACTGTTTTCCGCGGCAATACTTGCCGGTACTCTAATTGCAATTATTAGTATAATCCAAAGAATTGTTTTGAAAAAGATGGCATTGGAATTATAATGGTAAATTTTTGGGGAGCAATTGTATTTTGGATTTTGGCGTGGATGGTAAATATATTTATTGCGCGTCAAAATGAGAGCCGCTTACTGAATTTGTTGCCACCGCTTCTATTTGGTGCAAGCGTTATATTAATTTGGGAAGCCAGTATTTTAAAATTTGATGTCAGTCCAGTAATTTTACCGCCACCATCAGCTATTTATTATAAATTTTTCTCTAGTTTGCACATTCTATGGGAAGATTTCGTTCAAACAGCTATTAAAGGAGCGTTATCTGGATATTTGATAGGTTGTGTATTAGCTTTCATGGTCAGTTTGATCGCAGACAAATTTAAGTTTCTTGAACGAGGTTTGCTACCGCTTGGTAACTTTTTAGCAGCAATGCCAATTATTGGTATCGCACCAATTCTTGTGATGTGGTACGGGTATGGCTGGCACTCGAAAGCAGCGGTCGTCGCTGTGATGGTATTTTTTCCAATTTTAGTTAATACTGTTCAAGGAATGAAAATGTCAGATAGGATTCATAGAGATCTTATGCAAACTTATAATGCAAGTTATTTTCAAACTTTAATTAAATTAAGGCTTTTAACAGCAATGCCTTTTATTTTTAATGGACTTAAGATCTGTACAACGCTAGCCTTAATAGGAGCGATTGTCGCTGAGTTTTTTGGATCTCCAATAAGGGGCATGGGATTCAGAATATCGACGGAAGCGCCCCGTTTTGCTCTTGATATGGTTTGGGCAGAAATAACAGTAGCAGCGATTGCAGGATCGTTGTTTTATGGGGGTGTTGTTTTGTTGGAAAAGTGGATAACTTTCTGGCACCCGTCACAAAGAGGAAGAGTATAAATTTAAATTAAAATGTTAATTAGTTAAATAGGAGTGAAAAATGAAGAAATATATGATTTTTGCTGTCGGTGCTATTGTAGCTATTACAGCTTCAATAGTTAATGCGGCGGATAACGTTACAGTTCAGCTGAAATGGGTGACCCAAACTCAGTTTGCTGGATATTATGTTGCGCAAGACAAAGGTTTTTATGAAGCTGAAGGCTTGAATGTGACCATAAAAGCAGGTGGACCAGATATTGGCCCAATGAGTGTCCTTGCTGGTGGAGGCGCAGACGTCGCGGTAGATTGGATGCCTTCTGCATTAGCCGCTCGCGAACAAGGTTTTGCTAATGTAAATATTGCGCAACCTTTTGCGGGTTCTGGAATGATGTTAGTGTGCCGCAAAGATAGAGGTGTTAACTCTGTGGCTGACTTAAAAGGAAAAAACCTTTATGTATGGTATTATGGAAACGAATGGCCATTCTTAAGCTGGATGAATAAATTAGGTCTTGCGACAGATGGAAGTGACGGCGGCGTATCAGTTTTCAGACAAGGTTGGGATATCTTGCCTTTAACTCAAGGTGACGCAAACTGTGTTTCAGCAATGGCATACAATGAATATTGGCAAGTTTTAGCTGAAGGTTTAACTCCAGAAGAGTTGACAGTGTTCAAGTATGAAGATGAAGGTGTTGCTACACTGGAAGATGGTCTCTATGTGAAAGAAGAGAATTTATCCGATCCAGCATTTGTTGATAGAATGGTTCGTTTTGTACGTGCTTCTATGAAAGGTTGGAAATATGCGGAAGCGAACCAAGCTGAAGCTGCTCAAATAGTCGTAGACAACGATGATTCTGGTGCACAAACAGTTGAGCACAATACTATTCAAATGGGTGAGATAGCTAAACTCACTGCTGGTAGTAATGGGGCTCTTTCTGAGGCAGATTTTAACCGTACAGTTTCAAGTCTTATGACTGGTGGTTCTGATCCTGTTATCACTAAGATGCCTTCTGGCGCGTGGTCACATGTTATTACTGATCAGGCTTTAAAGTAAATGAATTAGAGATGAGCCCAAATGCCTTTTGGGCTCATCCAATATTAATAAATAAATTTAATATTTTAGGATGCGTCGAAGTCTAAAACTATATCTTCAGTTTGTGGGACAGCTTGACAGGCTAATACAAAACCCGCCTCCATTTCCCAGTCTTCTAACGAAAAGTTAGCCTTCATTGTTACATCACCTTTAGTTATTTTACATCTACAGGTGCAACACATACCACCCTTGCATGAGAAGGGCACATCTATCCCATGTGCTTGCGCGGCATCAATTATATTATCGTTATGTTTGTCAAAGACAAATGTCCGGTGAGTCCCATCTAAAATTATTTCTATATTTGATTTAATTTCAGCTGTTACCTCAGTTCTTTCTGACTTCTTTAATTTTGGCTTCCGACCTAGATAGAATCTTTCGGTGTTAATTTTTGATTCATTTAATCCATTTTCTATTAGAGTGTCACTGACATTATTGATCATAGAGTCTGGACCACAAATAAAAACACCATCTACTTCAAGATCGATCATTTTTTTTAAAATCAATTGATTCACTTTGTGTTGGTCAATCCGGCCGTTCAATAATTCTACATCTTGGCCTTGTTTGCTTAGAATATGAATAACGTTGAGCCGCCCAAGAAAAATGTCTTTTAAATTATCCAACTCTTTATGAAACATAATGCTTTCTATTGTTTTGTTTCCATATAGTAGAGTAATTTCAGCAGATGTATTATTTTTTAAAGTACTTGAAATTATAGAAATAATAGGAGTAATTCCAGATCCTGCAGCTACCATTAAAAGCTTTGCTTCATTTTTTTTTATAAATCTTCCATTAGGACCCATAACCTCTAGGGTCATTCCGGGCTTTAGTTCATTAAAAATATAGTTTGAGAACAGACCATCGTGTACACGTTTTACCCCAATAGCTAAGGGTTCATTCTCTGAGCTGCATATGGAATAGGATCTTCGTTCTTCGATATTATTAAAATTACGTCTAACTGTAATATATTGACCTGATTGAAAGGAAAACTTTAATTTTGGCGGAACATCAAACTCAACTCTTTTTGAATTATAAGTTAAAGGTTGAACCTCATTTACTTTTAATTTTGAAAAAATATTCACCATTGTTCAAATACATTTGAAATAGTCAAAGGGCTCATAGCAACTATTGCATCGGTATTGTGCTTTGCATGCGGTTGACCCAAATTCGGATAATTTTTCTGTATCCTGTGAGGAGCATCTAGGGCATTTAACCTCTACATTACCAAATAATGCCATTTTTGAAGATGCCTTCACAGGTGGCGCAATTCCGTAGTCTTTAAGTTTATTTCTGCCGTCCTCACTTATCCAATCTGTTGTCCAAGGTGGAGAAAGGACACGATTAATTGAAGTTTTAAAACCTGCTTTTAAAAGCGCAGCTTCAATAGCTAGCTCAATGGCTAAAACTGCAGGACAGCCTGAATATGTTGGTGAAACAGACACTATAGCTTTTCCATCTTGTAATTCTAAGTCTCTTAATATTCCTAACTCTCCAATTGTCACACATGGAATTTCTGGATCTAAAACGTTCGAAGCAACTGACCATGCGATTTCTTGATCATTTACAGAACCATTTTTATGTTGGTTTTCTTTCATCAGGCTTTTTACCATTTAGCACCTGGATGAGCTCTGTGCACAGATTGCATTGAGGCTAGAAGGTGACCTAACTCTTCTCCATGCAAACCAAGCCGACCACCTGAGAGCTCCCCTTCAAATTCGGGATAAGGAACAAAGGCCATTTTAAAAATAGAATTAATTTCTTTTTCCCATTTAGATTTTAGAGCTTTTCTGCTGGGTAAAATATCTTTTTTTATAAAATAAATATTGTTTGGTGTATCAAAAAATAATTCATTTGTATAAATGTGCAAAGCATCAACGGCTTCTAGAAGCTTTTTATTACTTTCAGTTGTTCCATCTCCTAGTCTAATAACCCATTCCCCAGAATGTCGAATATGATAGGACATTTCTTTTTTCGCTTTTCCTGCTACACCTACGATTATTTCATCTTTAGAATTTAATGCTTCATTCCAATACAATTTCATAAAAGTTGAAAAGTATAATTGCTTTAAAACCGTGTGAGCAAAATTAACATTGGGCCTTTCAACAAGTAAACAATTTAAAAACTCACGCTCGTCTCTGAGGAAAGCTAAATCATCTTCAGATTTATTATTACTTTCAATTGTGCCAGCATAACTATATAAAGTTCTTGCAGTCCCTATCAAATCAAGGCCCATATTTGGTAGAGCTAAGTCTTCCTCTAGCATAGGAGCATGGCCACACCACTCTGATAATCTATGACCTAATATCAAGTTATCATCTGCCAATTCTAATAATGCTTGAGTTAAATTGGAAGACATTACATATGGCCTATATCTTCTGGAATATCATAAAAAGTTGGATGTCTGTAGATTTTATCTTCAGATGGCTCAAAGTTTTCATCTGCTTTATCCGGGTCGGAAGCGGTAATTGATATCGATGGAACGACCCATATTGAAGTGCCTTCATTTCGTCTTGTATAAACATCTCGTGCAGCATTTATCGCCATAGTTTTGTCACTCGCATGAAGACTGCCAACGTGCTTGTGACTTAAGCCATTCCTTGGCCTGATGAATACTTCCCACAAAGGTGTTGTTTTGGTCATTTTAAATCCGGCATAAATTCTGGTTTAACTTATTCCGCAGCAATTTTTTCTGCTCTACGTTTTTCAGCATACGCGTGAGCAGCGTCTCGAACCCATTCACCTTCGTCCCAGGCTTTTTTGCGAGCTGTTATCCTATCACGAGCCATTGGTCCATTACCTTTAACTACATTCCAAAATTCTGCCCAATCAATTGGTCCATGATCATACCCTTCCTTATCGTCATTCCACCTGAGATCTTTATCAGGAATTTTTAAATCAATAAAAGTTGCTTGTGGAACTGTGGCATTAATAAATTTTTGCCTAAGGTCGTCGTTAGTGAATCGTTTTATTTTCCAACGCATTGATTGATCCGAATGAGTGCTTTCTGCATCGTGAGGCCCAAACATCATTACGCTTGGCCACCACCACCGATTTAAAGCATCTTGAGCCATCTGCTTTTGCTTTTCTGTACCTTGTGCTAAAGACATCATTAACTCGTATCCCTGGCGTTGGTGAAAACTTTCTTCTTTGCAGACTCTTATCATTGCGCGAGCATATGGACCGTAAGAACACCTGCATAATGGGATTTGGTTCATTATAGCTGCGCCATCAACCAACCAGCCTATAGCACCAATATCTGCCCATGATAATGTTGGATAATTAAAAATTGATGAAAATTTTGCTTTCCCGGTGACTAATTGTTCGGTTAGTTCTTCACGTGATACGCCTAAAGTTTCTGCGGCAGAATATAAATACAGTCCGTGCCCACCTTCGTCCTGAACTTTGGCTAAAAGCGCTGCTTTTCGCCGTAATGAGGGAGCTCTGGTAACCCAGTTTCCTTCGGGCAACATACCTACGATCTCAGAATGTGCATGTTGCGCAATTTGCCTAACTAGCATTTTCTTATATGCTTGAGGCATAACATCATTGGGTTCGATTTTTTCTTCTGCATCGATCCGAGCCTGAAAAGCGTCAAGAAACTCTTGAGACTCTTCGATTTGCGTGTCTGAATTTATTAAACCTTGCGAATACATAGTGACATTCCATTCTAATTTTGTTTATTATACGTTACGAAAATAAAAATTTCAAACTATTTTTGTAACAAAATTGGGAAAAAGATATGAATTCGTTCAACAAGTCAGATATTATGGCTCTTTTAAAGAGCGTCTTTGCACCGTGGGTTCAAGATTTAAAACTTCAGGTGACAGAAATTAATAATAAAGATGTCCAATTTTATCTCCCAGAAAATGACAACTTAGTCAGAAGTGGTGGTGATGGGCCTCCTGTAATTTGTGGTCAGGCAATTGCCTCTGCTGCGGATACGTGCTGTGTTCTCGCACTGACTGCCATTAATAAGAAATTCCGAAACTGCACTACAGTTGATATGACTAATCATTTTATGAGACCGTTGAGTAATACAGGAATTGAAATAAACGTTGAGATATTGTCTAACGGCAGGAAGATGGCGGTACTTCGAGCAAATTTTAAAAATAAATCGGGTAAATTAGCGGCTACAGCTATTTGCTCATTTGCGTACCTAGACACGTAATGCACTTGATAATTCTTAGCTTAGAATCGTTTTGGGGTCTTAAAATTTCCAAAGTTTATCACTGACTTTTCAGTTGGTAAATTTAACCAGGTGTCAGCCTGCGGTGTTAATCCATCATATATATTTTTTACCATAAATCTGATATTATAACCTTTCCAGCTTTTTGGCGTAAATTCGTTTGGAACTTCGGGAAATTTCAAGACTATCTTCCGCCAATTATGTATCACCAAAGTTCTCGCTATCATTGCTTCCAATGGGTTTAAGTTAACAAATTTTATTGGTGATAACAGGTCAATTAATTGGTTAATTTCTTCTAAGTAGCCTTTTGGTAGTAACTTATAACATGTCGTTTCAGATAACATATTTATTTTCCCTTCAAAAATTAGGGAACCCTCAGGAACATCGTGAGATATTGGTACGATTGAAACACCTGGTTGGAGGTTAAAACCATAAGGCTCAGTATCAAAGTCTGGAGTAATTATTAATTTCCATTTTTTTTCAGATGTTATTTTTGGTGGTGAATAAATTATTTTTGAAGCTGGACCAAACTCTTTTAAACCACGATCACCCAGACGATAAATGGTATTTTTGCCAATTTTATATCTCTCTATCCAATTATCATTGGTAAGCCGTGATAGTGCTGTTCTCAAAGTTCCAGCCTCTATACCCATGGCTTGCATTAAAACTTTAAGGCGAGAGGCTTCCACCTCACCACCTTTTTCTATGATGCTATCACCAAAAAAAGTAATAATTAACGACCATACCCTCAATCTACTTTGATTATGTAGATGCTTTAAAAGTGGCTCTGTACTAGTGCTCATATTTCACCATTGTTAGTAAGCCATACTCCGCCACTTGCTCATCGTTCTGATTAAAAATAATTACATCCCATTTTATTTCACCGTAGGTATCGGTGCGCCGAGTTTTTCGCCCAACTGTTAGGCTAACCTTGATTTCATCATTTGGGGTGACAGGTTTTTGAAAACTTAAATATTCAATGCCTGTATTAGCTAAAACTGGCCCTTCATCTGCCAAAACAAATAGACCAGCAGCGAAGCTTAACAATAAATAACCGTGTGCCACTCTGCCAGGAAAAAATGGATTAGCTTTTGCAGCTTTCTCATCCATATGTGCATAAAATGTATCTCCAGTAAACTTGGCAAAATGTTCAATATCATCTAAAGATATCTTCCTTGTTTCTGTCCATAAAGTTTCACCAATTGAAAGATCATTAAAGGTTTTTGAGAATGGGTGTGGTTCTTGTGTATTTGTCTTAGCTCCTTTTACCCATTGCTTGTTGATGCCTGATAAAATCTCAGGAGTCCCTTGTACTGAGGTTCTTTGCATATAATGTTTTATGCCCCTTATACCTCCTTGTTCTTCACCGCCACCAGCTCTACCAGGTCCTCCGTGTGTTAGATGTGGAAGAGGTGAGCCATGTCCAGTAGACTCTTCACCACTTTCTCTGTTGTTGATATAAATCCTGCCGTTCCAAGCGGCAATGTCAGTAACAACTTCATTAGCAAATTGTGCATCAAAGGTAAAAATTGACGAAACTAAACTACCACCACCCAATTTTATAAGTTTGCAGGCTTCATTTGGATTGTCATAAGTCATAATTGTTGTTACTGGCCCAAATGCTTCTGTTTCATGAGCTATTCCACCTTTCAAGGCATTTTGACTATAATATAAGTGTGGGCTAACAAACGCTCCCTTTTTTGGAGCTATTCCGTTAAAAATTAGTGTATTTTCGTTAGACATTTTTGATATAATTTTCAAAACTTCTTGTTTTTGGCCTTCTGATACAAGCGCACCCATTTGTGTTTCAATATTTTTGGGGTTGCCAATTTTTACTTTTGAAAGCTCTTCGACTAAAGCTTCACTGACGTCGTTCAAAGAGTCATGTGGAATGATTAAACGTCTCATTGCCGTGCATTTTTGACCAGCTTTGGTTGTAATTTCTGCCAAAGCCTCTTTAATAAATAGATCAAACTCTGGTGAGCCTGCTTTTGCATCTATTCCTAGTATTGCAGCGTTTAAACTATCCTGTTCTGATATAAATTTTACTGAATTTTCGATCAGGTTTTTACTAGATTTTAAGTATTCAGCTGTTTTTTTAGACCCAGTAAACGAAATTACATCTTGAGGTCCTAAATGATTTAGTAATGAACCGACTCCTCCTGCAATGAATTGAATAGAACCTTTCGGAAATAGATTGCTTTCGATTATCATCCTAAAACATGCTTCAGCAAGGTAAGCTGTGTCACTGGCTGGTTTTATGATAGTTGGCATGCCAGCTAAAAAACTTTGGCTCAGTTTCTCGAGCATTCCCCAGATTGGAAAGTTAAAAGCGTTTATCTGTACAGCAACACCTTGTTTAGGCACCTGTATGTGCTGCCCTAGAAAAGTGCCATTGCGTGATAGTTGCTCAACTGGTCCATCTAAATAAATTTTACCATCCGGCATTTCTTTACGGCCTTTGGAAGCATAAACTCTTAAAGTTCCAATGCCACCATCAATATCAATCCAACCATCTTTCCGTGTTGCGCCCGTTAGAGGGTTTAATTCATAAAGCTCTTCTTTTCTATCTGATAAATAATTTGCAAGCGCTTTTAATATCTTTGCTCTTTCGTGGAAGCCCATTTGGCGTAAATTTTTACCACCTACAAAATTAGCATGATAAATCATTTTCTGTGAATCCAATGATGTGCCAATCATGCCTATTTCTAATCCAGTAGCAGCTTCATAAAGTTTTTTGGTTTTCCCATTAGGAATATGCCAATTTCCGTACGCATAACTTTCAATTCTCATTTAACTTTCCAATCTAGCATATAAGTGTGTTAATCCCCTAAACCGAATTCTTTCGCTCCAAAGTGGTTTTGAACTTAAATTATAATTAGGATATTTATTTAAAAATTTACTAATTGCTATGCGAGCTTCCATTTTGGCAAGAGAGAAACCTACACAGTGATGAGCACCACCTGCAAATGCCAAGTGTCGGTTTGGAGTTCTGTCGATTATTAATTCATCAGGTTGAGTAAATTGGAGTGGGTCTCGGTTTGCTGCTCCAATACAAAGGTGTAAATTAGTATTTGAGGGTATTGTTTTACCAGAGAGAGTCACTTCACAAGCAGTTTCTCTATTTCCAAATTGATTAGGAGATAAAAACCTTAGAAATTCATCAATAGCCGAATTTAACATTTCTGGATTATTAATTAACTTTTCTTTTGCTTTTGGGTAAAAGCTTAAGGCCCAAAGAGCATTCCCAATAAGATTTGTTGTTGTTTCATGTCCGGCGTTAAGTATGAAAATGCAATTTTGTAATAGTTCAGTCTCACTAAGGTTGCTTTCTTCAGCCATTATCATTCGAGTAAGAACATCGGTATCGGGATTGCCTGGTTTTCTGCGCCTTTCATCGGTTATAAGCTTTAAAAATGCTTTAAATTCTAAAACTGCTGTGTTGCCTTCAGAAAGCTGTTTTTCAGTTGGAGATGGTTCCAACGCGCCAAGAATAGATAATGACCAATTCCTTAAAGGACCTCTCAAAGAATGAGGAATATTAAATAGATTACCAATAACCTCCACAGGTATTTTCATCGCGAATTTTTCTATTAAATTTACTTCGTCCTCTATGGTGTTTAATAATTCGTCAATTAATACTTCTAATCCTGGTTCCATTAATGCTACTGCTTTTGGGTTCATTGCGGCAGTCATGATTTTACGAACTCGAGGATGTAATGGAGGATCATTAAATACCAAAGATGTTGTGTGATGTTCAAATAGGGGAGTATTACCAAATTTTTCACCAAAACTTAATTTTTTATCAGATTTGAAATTTTTCGTATCTCGATAAATCATATTTAAATCTGCCCAGGAGCTGATTAAAACTGAATTGTCTGGTAGAGTTTTAACAGGCTCAGTTTGTCTTAAACTTGAGTAATATACGAATGGATCCTCGTGAAATCCCTCGGGCAAATTGTTTAAATCAAAGTGGCTGGTATCAACGATACTCATAAAATTACCAATGTTACGAACTTTTTTAAATATTGACTACTTTGTAACATTTGTAAATACTTTTGGGAAAAATTGGATATATGATGAAAGCTCAAGAGCGCGCCGAAAAATGTGCAAGAATAATGTTAAAGAGTGATAGTGCAACTAAGCATGTTGGAGTAAAACTTGAAAAAATTCGACCAGGGTATGCGGAGATGTCTATGAAAGTGGAAGCGTATCATTTAAATGGTCACGCCATTTGTCACGGTGGGTTTATATTTACACTAGCTGATAGTGCGTTTGCTTTTGCTTGTAATAGTTATAACGAACTAACTGTAGCTCAATTTAACACAATTAATTTTTTGGAAACAGTTGGAGTTGGAGAGGTTTTAATTGCTACTGCTGAAGAAACTAATAAACGACGCCGGACAGGCATTTACGATGTTCGTGTCGTTGGTTTTGAAAATCGAGTAATCGCAGAAATGCGCGGATGCTCAAGAACGCTGAATGGCAAACATTTTGAAGAGGAGGAGTAATGAAAAATTTGACTCCGGATAAGAAAAGCTTGGATCCTATTGAAATTGCAAGCCTTGATGAAATATCAGATTTACAATTTAAACGCATGCGATGGTCACTGGAGCATGCGTATAAGAATGTTAAGTTCTACAAGAAAAAGTTTGATGCTATTGGTGTCCACCCATCTGATTTGAAAACTATATCAGACATTTCATTATTTCCGTTTACTGAAAAAAAAGATTTGCGGGAAAATTACCCTTTTAATATGTTTGCTGTTCCAAAAAGTCAGATCTCTAGAATTCATGCATCCTCGGGTACTACAGGAAAACCAACAGTTGTTGGTTATACCAAAGGTGATATTGATAATTGGGCAAGCTTAGTAGCAAGATCAATGCGAGCAAGTGGTACAAAATCTGGCGATACTGTGCATATTTCGTATGGATACGGTTTATTTACTGGAGGACTGGGTGCTCATTATGGAGCTGAAAAACTGGGGTGTACGATAGTACCTATTTCTGGGGGGATGACCCAAAGACAGGTAACATTAATTGAGGATTTTAAAGCTACTACAATTATGGTTACGCCTTCCTATATGTTGTCGATATTAGACGAGTACAAAGCACAGGGCCGAGATCCTCGTGATAGTTGCCTTGAGATTGGTATATTTGGAGCTGAGCCATGGACAAATTCGATGCGAAAAGAAGTAGAAAACGCATTTGATATGCATGCTGTAGATATTTACGGTTTATCAGAAGTTATGGGACCGGGTATCGCAAATGAATGTGTGGAAACAAAGGATGGTTTGCATATCTGGGAGGATCATTTTTACCCTGAAATTATCGATCCTCAATCGCAAAAACCAAGTGCAGATGGTTCGATGGGTGAATTAGTTTTCACAACTTTAACTAAGGAGGGAATGCCTGTTATTCGTTACAGAACTCGAGATTTAACTAGATTATTACCAGGCACAGCTCGCTCTATGCGTCGGATGGAAAAGGTTACAGGCCGTTCAGATGATATGATAATTTTAAGAGGAGTTAATATTTTTCCAACCCAAATCGAAGAACAATTATTAACTATAAAAGAACTATCACCACATTTTCAAATAGAGTTAACTAAAGATAATCGCTTAGATAAAATGTTAGTTCATACAGAATGCTCAATTGGTAATGAGAATTACGATAAGAGATTAAAATCTAGTATGTTACTTGAGCAAAAGATCAAAGGTAATATTGGGATATCGGTTGAGGTTATTGTACATGATCCAGATGGTGTTCCTAGATCTCAGGGTAAAGCAGTAAGGGTGGTAGATAATAGGTAAGGTAAATCACTAATTAAAGGATGTTGTTTTCTTTAAATAAGGTTTTTAGATCTTTCTCGGCTCTAGCACCAAGGTGACTAATTATTTCTGATGCGGCGAGACAGCCCATTTTTCCACAGATTTCTAGATTATAACCGGCTGTCAGGCCCCAAAGGAAACCGCCAGCAAACATGTCACCCGCTCCAGTGGCGTCGACAATTTGTGTTGGATTAGCTTTTATATGAGTTTTCACACCTTTGTTCATTATATATGCACCTTTTTCCGCTGCAGTGCACGCCAGTATTTCAACCTCGTTAGAACAAAGTTCAAGAGCCTGGTTTAAATCATTCGTTTGATACATAGCTTTTAATTCGAACTCATTACAGAATAGTAAATCAATGTCTGATTTTATCATTTTGTGAAAAGAATCGTGATGCCGCTCTACACAAAAAGGATCAGAAAGAGTTAAGGAAACTTTTCCATTTGCACTTTTGCATGCTTTTATAGCTTTATTAAATGCTTCATGGCTTTCAGGACCATCAAATCGATAGCCTTCTAAATATATCCACTCTGAGTCTTTTATTTTTTGCTCATCAATATCTGAAGGCTGAAGGTACTCAGTTACACCAAGGTAGGTATTCATTGATCGCTCGCCATCTGGTGTCACAATGATTGTACATCGGCCTGTTTCATCTACACTCTTATCATCTGCAAATGGCGTGCTATAAATCACATTTTGGTTTCTTAAATCTTGTGCAAATATGTTTCCTAGCTGATCATCTTTGACCTTACCAATATAAGCTGTATTTCCGCCTAGTTGTGCAATTCCGGCAATTGTATTTGCAGCAGAACCACCACTCATTGACTTGGAAACTTTAATTAATTTATGTAATTTCTTTGCACGTGTTAGATCGATTAATTGCATAACTCCTTTGCTAATTTTATTTAAATTTAAAAAATTCTCATCCTCGTAGCACAGTATGTCAACCATTGCATTCCCAATGCCAACCACATGATATGTTTTAGTCACTTTGTTTATCCTTTTATTCCATTAATTCTGGATTGATTAATTTTTAATTTAAATTACGCAAGTTTCGGGTTTATTAATCTCGTTTATTTATGATTACTTCTACCTAAGGGGGAATCATGTCTCAAACATATCACTATCAAACAATTAATCGTGCTATTACCTTTATAAGGTCGACCCTGATACAGCAACCTAAACTTGAGCAAATTGCTGGCTCTGTTGGTATGTCGCCATATCATTTCCAAAGAGTATTTACTGAATGGGTTGGTATGTCGCCAAAACGTTATCAAGAATATTTAACATTAGGCTTTTCAAAGGAACTGCTACAAAAAAGACATACCTTATTAGACGTAACTTTAAATATGGGTCTATCGGGAACTAGCAGATTACATGATTTGTTTATTAAATGGGAAGCAATGACCCCTGGAGAATATGCGTTAAATGGTGCAGGTGTAGAAATCAACTGGGGTTTTTTTGATAGTCCATTTGGACAAATGCTAGCAATGGCCACAAAACGCGGCTTGTGTGGTATAGGTTTTGTTGGAGAAAGTAGTAAGACTGTTATTTTTGATGACTTTAAAAGTCGTTGGCCTAATGCCGTTTATATTGAAAATAAAGTTATATTAAAGAGCCTGATTGAAACGCTGGTTATTGGTAAAGGAACGATTAATATTCATTTGATTGGAGCACCTTTTCAAATTAAAGTTTGGGAAGCTTTAATGAATATCCCAACGGGATTCGTCACAACTTATTCTGATATTGCAAAAGCAATTGATAATAAAGCGGCGGTTAGAGCTGTAGGAACTGCTGTAGGAAAAAATCCGATTAGTTGGTTAATTCCTTGTCATAGAGTATTGCGAAAAAATGGCGAGTTAGGAGGTTATCATTGGGGAATTGATCTTAAGACCGCCCTATTAGCGAGGGAAAGTGCTCAATTTGAAGGAGATGACTTGTCTCTAATATAAGAACTTTAAATGTTAATGAAGTTTATCTGCAACTTCTGATATTGCTGAATCAATGAGCTTGTTGCTTTCATCTGCTTGAATATTGGAAGAGATAACCTCTTCTACAGCTGATATTGCAACTGAAATGGCTGTATTGCGCACTTCTCGGATTGCAGCTGCTTGTGCAGAACTAATTTGATCATTTGCAGCTGCCATACGCCTCTCAATCGAAACAGTTAAATCTTTTTGAGCTTGTACTGCTGCATTTGCGGCTTCTTCTTTGGCATTCTTAATTATACGTTCAGATTGCTCTGCTATTTCCTTTTGTTTTCTTTCATAGGACGCTAATAGTGATTGAGCTTCCTCCATCAATGACCTAGCTTCATCAAGCTCTGATTGAATTCCTTGAGAGCGCTCATCAAGCATTTTTGTTACCATTGCTGGCACTCTTAAATAAAGGAGTACAGCTACGAACAGAATAAATGAAATTGTAACAACAAAGTCTGTATTATTTAAAGAAAAGAATGGTCCACTAGCCGCAAACAATGGTGCTGGTATTAGAGCTGATAAAACAAATATTAATTTTTTCATATCTTAATCTTTCATCCTATCCGAAACTGCTTTTTTAATAGTTGCTTCATTACTGAGGCTTGGCATAACTTTCCCCAGAATTGCTTGCGCTGTATCGTTAGCAACTTCTTCAACCGCTTTGATTGCTCCTTTGCGTATTTCTGAAATAGCTTTCTCTGATTCTGCTGCTTTTTTTGATATTTCAACATCAGCTTTCTCTGTTGCCACTAGTAACTCTTGTTTAATCTCAGCTTTTGCTTCCTCTATAATGGTCTGTGCTTCAGCTCTGGCTTCGGAAAGTGCTAAATTATAAGCACGTTCTGCATCGATAGCTGCCTGCTTGAGGTCTTCAGCCTTGGCAAGGTCGTTACTAATTGCCATTTGTCGGTCTGAAAGTACCGATGCTATTCTTGGTAACGCAATTTTGCTTAATACGAGATAAATAATAACTAACGTTATAACCAGCCAAAAGATTTGATTGGAAAAAGTACTAATGTCTAATTGAGGCATTCCTACAGCGTGTTCAGAAGCGCCTGTCGTTGTTTCAGATGCCATAGCACCCTCCATTTACCATATGATGCTCAGATAAATATATCTGAGCCTTTGCAGGCACAACCTTTTTGGCGTGCCTGTAACTTACCAAAGCTATACAGCGAACATCAACAGAAGCGCTACAAGAAATGAGAATATTCCTAGTGCTTCTGAGAAAGCGATCCCGATAAACATTGTAGCAGTTTGACCGGCTGCGGCTGAAGGGTTGCGTAATGCACCTGATAAATAGTTGCCCACAACATGGCCAACACCGATTGCGGCTCCACCCATTCCAGTACAGGCAAGGCCTGCGCCAATATAAGCTCCCATTTGTATAAGGTCTGGACCCATTGATACGTCTGCCATTTTTTTCTCCTTTATTTTAGAATGGCTTAAAAATTATTCAAAGCTAATGTGCAGGATGCAAAGCATCATTTAAATAAACACATGTTAGAATTGTGAAAACATAGGCCTGAATGACCGTTACGAGCATTTCTAACCCGTAAACTGCCATTATTCCTACTATTGGAAAAACTGCTCCAAATCCCATTGCACCGGCAAAACCGGCGAAAACTTTAATTACAGCGTGACCCGCCATCATATTACCTGCTAAACGTATTGAGTGACTGATTGGACGCACAAAATATGAAATTATTTCGATTAGTGCCAGAATAGGTCTCAGAGGGAGTGGCGCTGACGATATCCAAAAAAGACTTAAAAATTTAGTTCCATTTTTTACGAAACCAAGTAAGGTGACGAAAACAAATACTGCTAAAGCCATCGTGGCTGTCACAGCGATGTGGCTGGTAGTGGTAAAAGATTTTGGTAAAAGACCAAGTAAGTTGGCAAGTACGATAAACATAAACAAAGTCATTATATAAGGGAAATATCTTAACCCTTCTTTTCCAGCAATATCTTCCACCATTTTGTGTACAAAGCCATAAATAATTTCTGCGATTGATTGACTTCTACTTGGAACTACCGCCCTACCTCTAGTTCCAATCACCAACAGAGCGATTACTGCAACTACAGAAATACCCATCCATAGAGTCACATTGGTTACACTGTACCATGCCAATTCTCCCCCAAAAAGTGGCTTTACAACAAACTGATCCATTGGATGAATATTAAATGCGCTTTCAGTTTCTGCGGACACTGCTTTATTCCCTTTTCTCGTTAGTGACTGAGTCACTATATTTTTCCATGTTTACTCTCTGTAGTTCTTTCGCTGTTTGCATCATAATTCGCACGCCAGCAGCAAAACCTAGTAGTGTAAAGCTCACTAAAAATATTGGCAAAGTATCAAAAAAATAATCCAATCCATATCCAATGCCAAAACCGACTAACATGCCAGTAACAAGTTCGATCACCATTCGCCAAGCAGATTGCACTTCTGCTTCATGATGCTGTCCTTTTGAAGGCTTTTCTGCTGCTTTTTTTGCAACAGCAATTCTCTCGCTTAATAGGTCCAGACTATTTTTGTCAGGTCCATTAGACATCGAATTTGCCTCCTTGAGACGTTGATGGGAAAATAGGTATCATGAACAAAAGAGTCAATTGAAATTGTAATGATTTTTAAAATTTAAGTCATTGTTTTGTATGATTTATTTTAATTATTCCCGAATAATTTAATTTTCCCTTTAATTACATTTTGCATTTTTATCAGAAGCATATTATTCAACCATTTAGTTGAATATTTAAACTGATGTTAGTTTTTAATAATTTAATGACGAGCTGTATCCAGCTTTTTTATTTAAAAATGGATGGGATATTTTGGATAAAGACTTAAACTTAATCTTTCAGGCGCTGGGCGATGGAACTCGGCGAGAAATCTTAATGATGTTATTGGAGGATGATATGGCAGTAACAGATGTTGCTGAGCCATTTGAAATTTCGCTTGCAGCAATTTCCAAACATTTAATTATTCTCTCTAAAGCTGGGTTAATAAAGCAAGAGAAGCGTGGAAGAGTTAAGTGGTGTCAGCTTGATCCAAATGCAATGAAAGTGGCTAGCATTTGGATGGAGGGATTTGGACAGTTTGAAAATGTAGATTTAGATGCCCTGGAGCTTTTTTTAAAAAAAGAATTAAGTTGATTGAGAAGTGCATTCGTTCATCAAAAGATATGTCTGTAACTACTAAAATAAGATTTTGGAAATTTTCTACGTTAGGAAGTTACTCTCCTTGACTAATTAAGAGTGAGCTGATACCTCGCGTCCAATCATGGAAGCAAATTGACTTCCGGTCTACAGCATAGCTAGAGATCGACATCCGTCAGCGAGTATCGCCCACGGGTGTATTTGTCGTTTTGTAAAACAAAGTTTAGTATGGTCTAGAGAATTTAATTAGGAGGGCCGCGCGAAATGTTTGAAAATCTATCTCAACGCCTATCGGGTGTATTTGAAAAGCTGACGAAACAAGGTGCCTTATCTGAGGATAATGTGAAAACAGCCCTTAGAGAAGTCCGTGTTGCTTTACTCGAAGCTGATGTCTCTCTGAATGTCGTTCGCGATTTTGTGAAGGCAGTTCAAGATAAGGCTACGGGTCAAGAAGTTACAAAGTCTGTTACACCAGGTCAGCAAGTTATTAAAATAGTTCATGATGAACTGGTTCATGTATTAGCGGGGGATAATTCGGAACCTGGTCAATTAAAGGTTGATAACCCTCCAGCACCCATTCTGATGGTAGGTTTGCAAGGATCGGGCAAGACTACGACATCTGCAAAATTAGCAAAACGCTTGAAAGAAAAAAATGGGAAGAGGGTTCTGATGGCGTCGCTTGATGTTAATCGGCCTGCTGCGATGGAACAATTAGCAATACTGGGAATGCAGGTTGGCGTTGACACGTTGCCAATAGTTAATGGTCAAAAACCCATAGAAATTGCAAAGCGAGCAAAGCAACAAGCCACCTTGGGTGGATATGATGTTTATATTTTAGATACGGCTGGCCGTTTACATATTGACGAATTATTGATGAACGAAGTGCAAACTGTAAGAGACGTTTCCACCCCTCGAGAAACAATTTTAGTTGTAGACGGTTTGACTGGTCAAGATGCAGTCAACGTTGCCGAAGAGTTTAATGGTAAGATTGGTATTTCAGGAGTTGTTTTAACCAGAATGGATGGAGATGGGCGTGGTGGTGCTGCTTTATCTATGAGAGCTGTTACTGGTAAGCCTATAAAGTTTGTTGGCCTTGGTGAAAAAATGGAAGCATTGGAGGAATTCCATCCAGATCGTGTTGCTGGAAGAATTTTGGGAATGGGAGATATTGTTTCCTTAGTTGAGAAAGCTCAAGACACTATAGAAACAGAGCAACAAGAAAGAATGCTAAAGCGTTTTCAAAAAGGTCAATTTTCAATGAATGATTTGAGAACACAACTTGAGCAAATGATGAAAATGGGTGGCATGGAAGGCGTTATGGGTATGATGCCTGGTATGGGCAAAATGGCAAAGAAAGTTGAAGAGGCAGGCTTTGATGATAAAATGATAAAGCGGCAGGTAGCCCTGATTCAATCTATGACAAAGCGAGAGCGTGCAGTTCCCCAAATCTTACAAGCCAGTCGTAAGAAGAGAATAGCGGCTGGAGCAGGTCAAGAAGTATCTGAACTAAATAAACTTATAAAAATGCACCGACAAATGGCTGATATGATGAAGAAGATGGGCAAGATGGGTAAAGGTGGAATGTTGAAACAAGCCATGCGCGGAATGTTTGGCAAGGGTGGACAACCGGCGATCCCAGATGGAATGGACATTGGCAACATGGATCCAAAAGCAATGGAAGCGGCTGCAAAACAATTAACGAGTGGTAAGGGTGGCTTTCCTGGACTAGGTGGTGGATTACCTCCCGGTCTCTCTGGATTTGGAAAGAAAAAGTGATAGTTTTAACGGTTAATAGGATATGAAATGATGAATACATCAAAGCGCGCAGCAGAATTATTGAAAACACATCGGGAAAGTATTGATCGTTTGGATGCGATTTTATTTAACACTTTAGGTGAGAGGTTTTCTCACACGCGAGCTGTTGGACGGCTCAAGGCGGAGAATGATTTACCTGCATCTGATCCTTTGAGAGAGCAAGAGCAGATGCGCAGATTAGAGACAATGTCCCAAAGTTCTGGTTTGGATCCAGATTTTGCGAAGAAAATTTTAAACTTCATAATTTCCGAAGTGGTTAGTCAACATAAAAGTCTAAAACATAATTAATAATTGTAACAGAATATAATATTTAATGTCATTTAAAGGAGAAATGAAATGGCCATGAAAATTCGCTTAGCCCGTGGTGGGTCAAAGAAAAGACCTTTTTACAGAATTGTTGCTGCTGATAGCCGCATGCCACGTGATGGCCGATTTATTGAAAAATTAGGCACTTATAACCCACTTTTACCAAAAGATAGTGAAGATCGAGTGAAGATGAATATGGATCGTATTAATTATTGGTTAGGAGAAGGAGCTCAACCAACAGATAGAATATCACGCATGCTTGAGGCGGCGGGTGTGCTTGATAAGAAAGAAAGAAATAATCCTAAAAAAGCAGAACCTGGTCAAAAGGCAAAAGATAGGATCCAAGAGAAAGCAGATAAATTAGCTGCTGCAGAAAAAGCACCTGCAGAAGAAGCACCTGCTGAAGAAGCTGCTACAGAAGAAGCACCTGCTGAAGAAGCTGTTGCAGAAGAAGCACCTACAGAAGAAGCACCAGCTGAGGAAGCTGCTGCAGAAGAAGCACCTGCTGAAGAAGCTGCTACAGAAGAAGCACCTGCTGAGGAAGCTGCTGCAGAAGAAGCACCAGCTGCAGAAGCACCTACAGAAGAAGCACCTGCTGAGGAAGCTGCTGCAGAAGAAGCACCAGCTGCAGAAACACCTACAGAAGAAGCACCTGCTGAAGAAGCTGCTGTAG
>Ga0208970_1000036_pt1 | contig 43385 bp, 43 predicted proteins | sample AOAMet2_C49A8_35_2_FD_188078 | JGI IMG/M metagenome (GOLD analysis project Ga0208970, IMG submission 188078) | Ammonia-oxidizing marine microbial communities from Monterey Bay, California, USA - C0912_C49A8_35 (SPAdes) | ecosystem: Environmental > Aquatic > Marine > Intertidal zone | place...
CTCATTAAGACCGCTTTTCCTACACATATTATTGCTGGTGGTTTAACTTTCGAACTTACTATATCATCATTAAGATTTAATAATGTGGTTTCCAAGACATTTTGTGTCATAGTGGTCGCATTTGTTACTACTGCAACTGGCTCGTTAGGAGAACGACCTGCTTTGATCAGTTCTGAAGCAATTTTTTTTGCATGTTTCATGCCCATATAAATGACTAATACCTGGCTCCCTTGTGAGATTGCTGACCAGTTTAAAGTTTGTGGAGTTTCCCCATTTTGGTCATGGCCAGTAACAAATGTAACTGACTGATTTATATCTCGGTGCGTAACTGGGATGCCTGCATAAGCCAGACCCCCGATACCTGCTGAAATTCCTGGAATTATTCTTATCGGTATTTCGTTTTGAATTAAAGTTTGTGCCTCTTCGCCACCTCGGCCAAAAACAAACGGATCCCCACCTTTCAATCTTAAAACTTTGTTACCATTTCTAGCTAATTCTATTAATTGAAAAGAAATATCTCTTTGTTTTGGTGAAGGCTTTCCTCCACGTTTACCAGCAAAAATTAGCTTAGCTTTTGGATTAGCCCAGTCTAAAATTTCACTTTGTACTAAAGCATCATATACAATTACGTCAGCTTGTTTCAATCCGTTTAATGCGTGCAGGGTGAGAAGTCCTGGATCACCAGGTCCAGCACCACAGAGCCAGACCCAACCTTTTTGAAGCCTTGGCCAGTCTTTATTCGGTAAGGGAATCGCGCTATTCATTTTATGAATATAACTGAGTTATTATTACAATGTGAAGATAAGAACGACCGATGATTATATATTGGCGTCAGACCAGCGAATGCATATAGTATAATTATGAAACAAGAAAATGATATCAGATTAAAGCGTGGCTGGACAACTGGTGCGTGTGCTACCGCTGCTACAAAAGCAGGCCTTTATGCACTATGGTCAGGCGAAAAGCTTGACGTGGTATCAATAACTCTTCCAAAGGGTGAACAACCATTGTTTCGTATCTCTTTTTTTGAGCAAAAAATAGATAGTGTTGAGGTGGGTATTATAAAAGACGCTGGAGATGATCCTGATGTAACGCATGGATCAATGATAAAAGTTAAAGTTCAGGAAACTGATAATGGTATTAAGTTTTGTGCTGGTCCCGGGGTTGGAATTGTTACTAAGCCAGGATTACCAATTCCTGTTGGTGATCCAGCGATCAACCCGATGCCAAGAAAGTTTATTAGCGAAATTATTAATGAGACTGCAAAATTTTTTAATAAATTACCAAATATAAAAGTAACTATATCAATTCCTGATGGAGAGAATATTGCAAAAAAAACTTGGAATCCAAGACTTGGTATAGAGAATGGCTTATCAATTTTAGGGACAACAGGCATTGTTCGTCCATTTAGTTGTGCAGCTTGGATTGCTTCAATACATCGAGGCATCGACGTGGCGGTTGCAACAAAAACCTCTCATGTTGCCGGATGTACGGGATCTACATCTGAGTCTGTTGTCCAGTCATTATATAAACTGCCTGATCACGCTATGTTAGATATGGGTGATTTTTCAGGTGGCCTTTTAAAATATTTGCGGCGTCATCCTATTCAAAAGCTGACCATAGGCGGCGGCATTGGTAAGATTACCAAGCTTGCTCAGGGAGCAAAAGATCTGCATTCAAAAAGGTCTCAAGTTGATTTCAAAATTTTACATAAATGGTCTGCAAAATTTAACTTAGGTGAGATTGAAAATGTTAATACTGCTCTAGAAGCGCTAGAGATTTGTGGACCAAAGTTAGCTGAAATTGTGGCCAAAAAAGCTTTAGCGAGAATTAATGAGCAACTTTTGAATTCTAATATCATCTGTGATGTTGTTATAATTGACAGGGCAGGTAAGATAGTAGGTAGGGCATTTTGAATATTTTGTTGTTAGCAGGAACGCATGAAGCAAGAGTATTAGCTCAGATTATTGATAATATCCCTGAATATTTTCTAATTTCTTCTCTAGCGGGTGTTACTAAAGAACCAGTTAAGATATCTAGGAATATGCGATTTGGTGGTTTTGGTGGAGTCGAAGGATTAAAAAAGTTTATTCGTGAAAGTAATATTGAAGTCGTTATCGATGTTACTCATCCATTTGCAAGAATTATTAGTAAAAATGCTAAAAATGCTTGTAGCAAACTTAATATTCCATACTTTTTATTTGAAAGACCGGAATGGGTAAAATTAGCTTCAGATAATTGGATTGAAATTAATGATGAAAATGAATTGAAATCACATTTATCTGATGGCGATACTATTTTTGTTGCTTCGGGTCGTGAAAGTGCCAAGCATTTCAAAGCGTGTCAAAATATTAAATTAATATGTAGGCAAATTGATGATCCAGGGCATGCATTTCCTTTTGCTAATGGTACCTACCTCATTGGCCGCCCACCTTTTTCAGTAGAGAGTGAGATAAAATTATTTAAGCAATTGGGTGTTGATTGGTTGCTGGTAAAGAACTCAGGTGGCAGTCAAAGTGAAGCAAAGTTAATTGCTGCACGAGCACTTGGTATTAAAGTCGCTATGATAAAAAGGCCATATAGAATGGAAAGACAAATTTATACTAATACAAAAGAAGTCATAAATTGTTTAGAGGAATTGCTGAATGCATGAACGAATAATTTCATCTAATTTATGTCTGGAAGAAGGTGTTGAAGCTATATCACAAAATGATATGATTTTTAAGAAAGCACTTAAGACTTTAGGACCTCTAAAATTGCGATTGCGCGAACCTGGGTTTTCGAATCTTGTTTCGGTTATAGTGTCCCAACAAATCTCGGTTGCAGCAGCAGAAGCGATACTGAAAAGAATGGGGCAAAAAATGATTAGTTCTGAAGAATTAATTATGGAAAGTTCTGATGAAGATCTTAAAAAAATGGGCTTGTCTAGGCAAAAGATTAAATATGTAAAAGCTCTAGCTACTGCCAAGATTGATTATAAAGGGTTGGAAAAGGTAGATTCTGAGACGGTAATAAAGAAATTAACTTGTGTTCTGGGGATTGGAAGATGGACTGCAGAGATTTATCTTATGTTTTCTTTAGGGAGAGCGGATATCTTTCCAGCAGGTGATTTGGCTCTTCAGGAAGCTTGTAAAATCTTATATGATCTACCAGAGCGACCAAACGAAAAACAAATGAGAGAAATAGCTATTAAGTGGTCACCTTGGAAGTCGGTCGCCGCAAGGGGTCTATGGTCTTATTATAGCTACATTAAAGAGCGTGAAGGAATAAGATGACTGTTTTAAAATATGGAAAGAAAATGCCAATTTCGGGAAAATGTGACTCTTTGGTTATTTTAATTCATGGATATGGAGCCGATGGGGGGGATTTGTTGGGTCTTGCTGACTCGTTAGGTCCACATATGCCTAGCACAATGTTTGTTGCCCCAGATGCTCCTCATAGGTGTCAAATGAATCCTTCAGGCTTTGAGTGGTTCCCTATCCCTTGGATTGACGGTTCTAGTGAAGTGGATTCTCGTTTAATCATGGAACAGTCAATTGATACTGTGAATATTTTTATTGATGAAATTATGAAAATTGAAGGTATCAATGAGCAAAACACAATTTTGCTAGGATTTAGCCAGGGTACGATGTTGAGTTTGCACTTAGCTCCAAGAAGAGCACTTCCTTTTGCAGGTGTTGTTGGCTTTTCTGGTCGATTGTTAGAACCTGAAAGCTTGGAGGATGAGTTAAAAGTAAAGATGCCAATTTTGCTTGCACATGGTGATGGTGATGATGTTGTACCATTTGAATCTATGGCTGATGCTGCTAATAATTTAACCATGAATGGTTTTACTGTTTACACACATATTGCCAAGGGAGTTGGGCACGGTATTTCACCCGATGGTCTAGGTACAGCTTTGCAATTTATGAATAATATGTTGGGAATTTCAACAAGTGAATAATTCAATTATATATATTACGCTTGATGCATCTTTTCTTCGATATATAATATGGGTTAAATCTTTTTATGAGCTTTATAGATTGTATGTGACAGGGGTTAAGGAGTTTCCATGACAGAACGATATGTCGAAATACTTTCGAATGCTCATGGATCAATCGTAAAAAATTCAGCTTTAGTTTTAAATGCAGATTATAGGCCGTTGTCATACTTCCCTCTATCACTTTGGACTTGGCAAGATTCGATAAAAGCCAGTATTTCGAACCGTGTGACCATTTTAGCAGAATATGAAGATGTTGTGAGGTCACCGTCTGTCGAAATTAAAATACCTTCAGTAGTAGTGCTAAAGGATTATATCAAACCAAATAGTGCTAGTGCATTCACAAGATTTAATTTGTTTTTGAGGGACGAATTTAAATGTCAATATTGTGGTTTGAAAGGTGAAATGACTTTCGATCATATAATTCCAAGATCTAAAGGTGGAAAAACCACTTGGGAAAATGTTGTTGCATCATGCCAGAAATGTAATCTGAAAAAAGGATCAAGAAGTCTTAAAAAAGCTGGTTTAAACCTAAAACAGCAACCCAAAAAGCCTGATCCAGAATATTTAAGAAATCAAGGTCGAAAGTTTCCACCTAATTATCTTCACGATAGTTGGATGGATTATCTTTATTGGGATGCAGAACTTAAGGCATAAAGAACGTTAATAAAAAGATTTAAAAGGTATTAATTTTGACAGAAACTGACAAACTTGTAGGCTTTGAAATTACAAAAGAATTTGAGCAGTTTAATCAAATGAATGATATATTTACCCGTGCTTTTTGGGATGAAAGTATTATGTCAAAAGATACAGAAGCATTTTTTAACAGTTATCGTTCAGATTTTGTTGCAAAACGGGCTGATGGTTTTACCCAAAAAGATTTTGCGCTTCGAAATGCATCTTGGTTGGTGTCTGACTTAATTTCCAATAGAGGTGCCAAGTCAGGGCTTCGGGAAGGATTCCAGTCTTATATAAAAAACGATACAGAAATTTCAAAAAATAAAATCATTGTGGAAGATTTGAATGAGCAGTCCAAAGAAATAAAACATGTTGCTAAGCTATTTGGTGCTGATTTAGTTGGTATCACTTCTACTGATGTTCGGTGGCACTACAGTCATCGGGTTGATACAAATAGATTTGAGGCTGTCGAAAATAGTTTGCCAAAGAGTTGTGATAAAGTAATAGTCATGGCTCATTCGATGGATTATGATTTAGTGGAAACATATCCTTCTGCCCTAGCAGGAGCCTCTTCAGGTAGAGAATATAGTCATGAAGCTGCAATCTGCATGCAATTGGCAGCTTACATTAGGGGGCTTGGATACGAAGCAATTGCTTCAATGAATGATACAGCGTTAGTAATCCCCTATGCCATAAAGGCAGGATTAGGAGAGTACGGACGAAATCAGATGGTAATTACACCAGAATTTGGTCCCAGAGTACGATTTTCCAAAATTTTCACCTCTTTGCCAATGGAAATTGATATTCCAAAAGCCTTAGGCATCAAGGAATATTGCCACAGTTGCACTAAGTGTGCATCTGCTTGCCCTCCAAAAGCTCTTCCTTTTGGGGAGCCTGATTTAAAAAAAGATAGTAGTTCCACAATAAAGGGCGTAAAAAAGTGGTCAGCTAATTGTGAGAAGTGTTTTGGCTACTGGGCAAAGATTAGAACAGATTGTGCAATTTGCATGAGGGTTTGTCCTTTTAACCGTGAATACTTAACTTTTACTGATAAATTATGGAGGAGGTTAGCAACCTCATCCTTTCGAAAGTTGGCCATCCTATGGGAAGACTTTTATAAGCCAAGAAAAAGACTTAAGCCTAGTGAGTGGTGGCGTTAGTTTTTCGTTTTGCTTCTGCTCTAATATTTATGTAGTTCGCTAGAAATATTATTATTGCTCCCAAAATTATAAGAAAACTTAAGGGTTCATTATAAAAGAGCATACCTATGGTAGCTATTATTGGTAATCGAGCAAAATCCATTGGTGTTACAATAGTGGCTGGTGCATAAGTTAACGCTTTTGTTAAGCAGTAATGCGCTAATAATCCACAGCATCCGATGATAACAAGCCATGGCAAAGTTGAGCTGTTTGGAAGTTTAAAGTCATTGTCATATCCGGCACAAATTATTCCAAAAACTAGTTGCATCAATGTTAACCAAAACAAAATATCTATTATACCTTCTGTGCGAGTTAATAATTTAGTTGTTATTGACGTGAATGCAAACATTATTGAACATCCGGCAGCAGCTAATATTCCAATAGAGATTGGTTCCATTCCTGGCCTGGCTACTAATAAGATACCACAAAAGCCAACTAAAGCAGACCCAATTCTTACTGGGGTTAGTTTTTCAGAAAGAAAAAATGGTGCACAAATTGCAACCCAGATTGGAACAGAGAATTCAAATGCAAATAATTGAGCAAAAGGTATTAAGCTTAAGGCAAAAAACCATAAATTTTGGCCTATAAAGTGTCCTAAATTTCGAAAAAAATGTAGTTTCATTTTTTTAAAACGAAGTTTTTTCATTTGCCCAGTAATTGAGCCAATTATTACTACGATAAGCACGCCAACAAGAGATCGATATGCCATTATTTCAAAAGTATCCAATTGGAAGCTGATAGCGCGACCAGAAATTGCCATAATTGTGAAAGCAAAAATTACACCACACATGTATAGCGCAGCAATTATAGGGCGAGATTGTTCCAAGTGAATTCTTTCGGCTAAAAGTACTTTACATATTTAAATTAAATCCATCTTCTTACTTTGTTGCAATAAGATTGATATTGGCCACCAAATTTTTTATTCATTGCGTATTCTTCTGGTTTTATTTGATACTTGGTTATGTAAATGACAAAGATTGGTATTATTACAATTCCAAACCAGGAACCTAAAAACAAAAATATTCCAATTAATATACCAGTTAATCCTAGGTACATCGGATTTCGGGAAAATGCATAAGTGCCAGTGGTAAGTAGTTTGCTCGCTTGTTCTGGCTTCAAGGGATTAATAGTAGTTTCTTCGCGGTGAAATTTTTTAATAGACATAATTAGTAGGGTAAAGCACAGAATTAAAAATATTAGCGCAAAGAATTTATGACCAAAAAAACCAAAAGGTGTTATGAACGCCGAAGATGAGCTTATTATTAATCCACTTATTAAAGCGACTATTGGGGGTGGAATTTTTGTTTCAAATTTACTCATGTTAACTGCTTCTCATAATTTATAACAAATAATACAAAACCTGTATTGCAAACGATATGTATTTGAACATTATGTATTTTGAAAGATTTAAATAATTTCAAAAGATATTGTAGAGGATAGTGGTAGGATAATGCAGACTTTAAAAGAGTTTAAAAATATGAGTGATCGATTTTATTTTGATGGTGATTTTCATAAAAGTGAAAGTATTGAAGGTTTTAAGGTAATCGATCCAGCTACTGAAGTTGTCTTAGGAAGCGTTTTAGAGACTACTAATTCTGAAATAGATATGATGATTGATCGCAGTAATACCGTTCAAAAAATTTGGTGGAAAGACCATTCTGCAGTAGATCGTGCACACAAAATGCATGAAGTTGCGTCAAAAATTGAAACTATGAAGCATTTACTGGCGGAGTCTCTCACGCGCGAAATGGGTAAACCTTATAAAGAATCTCTAGATGAGGTTGATTGGTGTGTGCATTCTTTGAGATATTCAGCTGAGATTGGTCGTTCTGATATGGGTCGTGTTATGGGCCCTGCTGTTTCAGGACAATTTCATTACACAATAAAGCAACCCGTTGGGACAGTTGCATTTATAATGCCCTTTAATTTTCCTTTAGTATTACTTGCCTGGGAAGCTGGAGCTGCTTTAGCAGGTGGTAACGCTTGCATTGTTAAGCCGTCAGAATACACAACCTTAACAACTTTGTTATTTGCGCAAGCCTTTGATCATCTACCAAAAGGATTGTTTCAAGTTGCGCCTGGTAGTGGCTCGGTTGGAGACTATTTGGTGAAGCACACAGATACACATGGAGTTGCTTTTACAGGATCAATTCCAGTTGGTCGTGCCGTGTCGCGTTCTTGTGGGGATTTAATGAAGCCAGCATTGATCGAAACATCAGGCAATGATCCATTTCTCATTATGCCATCTGCTACATTAGATATTGCGGCTAGGGCAGCAGCATTTTCTGCTTACATGAATTGTGGGCAAATTTGTGTTTCTGCTGAGAGATTTTTTGTGCATGAAAAAATTCATGATCAATTTGTTGAACTTCTGGTTGAAGAAACAAAAAAAATTAGAATTGGTAATGGCTTAGATAAGGTAGATATGGGCCCTCTCGTTTCGTCAAAGGAGCGAGACCGTTATGAAAGCCTATTGTCAAACGCATCAAACCAGGGAGCTAATGCTATAGTTGGAGGTGGAAGGCCGGCTGAATTTAATCAAGGTTGGTTTGTTGAAGCTACTGTCTTGATTGATTGTAATTCAGAAATGGATATCTTTAATAATGAAAGTTTCGGCCCAGTTGCACCAATATGTAAGGTTTCAGATTTTGATGAAGCATTAACATTAGCAAATAATTCTAAGTATGCTTTGGGAGCAAATATTTACACAAGAGATTTAAAAGAAAGTATTCGAGCAACAGAGGAATTAGATGGTGGAATGGTTTGGGTAAATGCACCTTTGCTTGATAATGACGCTGGTCCTTTTGGAGGATCAAAAATGAGTGGAATTGGTCGGCAATTGGGGCCAGAGGGCATTGATACTTTTAGAGAAACTAAAATGATAATGATTGATCCTGAAAGTAGCTCACAGGATTTTTGGTGGTTTCCGTATGCCGATGAGGAGATGTATAGTAATGAAAAATAGAAGAATAGAGTTGATTGGTTGGTTACTCTTTGTTGTATCTGCATTGGGATTTTGTATTGCAAGTATAGGTAGTTTTTGGAGCATGTTTGGGAGCATTTTCTTCCTATTAGCATGTATAATATTTTTAATACCATTCTTTAAAAAAAATGAATAATTTCCAAAGTTTAAATTATAATTAACTAAAGTGAGGAGCTAATTATGGGGGCACGGATTGTAGGTTGGGGTCATACTGAATTTGGCCGCTTAAAAGATGATCTTGAACAGTTAATAGTAAGATCAGCGAGAGAAGCAATTGAGCATGCAGGAGTAGATCCCACAGAGATTGATGGAATTTGGATGGGCCATTATAACGGTGGTTTAGTTAATGATGGTTTTCCTTCTTCTCTAGCTTTACAAATTGATCCCAAGTTACGCTTTACACCCTCTACTCGGCTTGAGAATGCTTGTGCATCAGGATCGGCAGCTATTCATGGCGCTCGTAATGCTATAAATTCTGGAAATACAAAAATTGCTCTCGTTATTGGCGTAGAAAAAATGACAGGCAAAGATACAAAAGGGGTTACTGAATCTTTGATGACTGCTTCTTATCAAGCAGAAGAAAGCGAAGTTTCCTTCCCTCAGGTTTTTAGTCGGTTTGCTCACACATATTTCCAAAAATATGGTAATAAATCTGAAATTTTGGCAAGAATTGCAGCAAAAAATCATAAAAATTCAGTTCATAATCCTTTAGCACAAATGCAAAAAGATGTTGGGTTTGAGTTTTGCAATACAATTAGTGATAAAAATCCATTAGTGGCTTCGCCCTTAAGACTTACAGACTGTTCTTTAGTTTCTGACGGGGCAGCGGCACTAGTAATGGTATCTGATGAATTAGAGGAAAACTTTGGAAATAGTGTAAAATTTCGCTCAGCTGTGCAAGTTAATGATTTTTTACCCATGTCGAGCAGGGACATTTTAAAATTCGAAGGGCCGGCTAAGGCATTTTCTGATGCATATAAAGAAGCTGGTATCACTCTTGATGATGTTGATTTTGCCGAAGTTCATGATTGTTTTACAATCGCTGAGCTCTTGGTTTACGAGGCGATGGGTTTAACTAAACTAGGGCAGGGAGATCGAGCCATATTGGATGGAACTGTTTACTCAGATGGAATTTTGCCTGTAAATTTGTCTGGAGGATTAAAAGCCAAGGGGCATCCAGTAGGAGCTACTGGTGTTTCTATGCATGCGCTAACTTCAGCTCAACTCACTGGTCAGGCTGGAGCGATGCAGAAAAAGAATGCAAATATTGGATGTATTTTTAACATGGGTGGATCTGGGGTAGCTAATTACTGCTCAATTCTTGAGGCTTCCAAGTAATGTAGTTGGAAAATTATTCAGGATTAATTATCATTTTTGTTAGTTATAATAACAAAGGATCTTCAATAGGATAATATCTCGTGGCTTCATCTATTAAGGACTTTGATGTGAGGGATTTCACGCTATAAACTTCGCATTCGACATTATACTTATCTTTAATTCTGTTTAATAATTGGTCAAAGTCGCCGTCTCCTGAAACCAAGATAATAATATCAGAGGTTTCAGCCAGTTCCATGACATCTATTGCAATTCCAACATCCCAGTCGGCTTTGGCCGTTCCATCTGCTCTGGTAATGTATGGTTTTAATTTAACTTTGAATCCGATAGCTCTTAAAATATTTTGAAACTCTATTTGTTTTTTGTCATTGCGATGAGTGGCGTAAGCAATTGCATTGAGAATTTTTCTATCCTTGGTAACCATTGACCAAAACTTATTATAGTTGAAGTTTCTTTTAAAAGCTTGTCTAGACGTATAGTAAACGTTCTGAACATCTACAAAGATTGATATTGTTTTTTGCTCAGTCTTTTTTTCAATATTCACAACGAAATTGTCCCTTTCAGATAAAATTTTGATTTTCCGCCGATAAGTACTCTTTTAGGTAGTAGCTCACACGAAAGTGCTCCACCACGTTCTGAGCACTGAAATGCTGTTAAAATATTTTTATTTAAAATCTTAGCCCAGTAGGGTGTTAGTAATGTGTGAGCTGATCCAGTTACTGGATCTTCATTTATACCCGTTTGTGGAGCAAAAAAACGAGAAACAAAGTCAAATTTGTCTCCAATTGCACTTATTATTACTCCTCTACAGTTTAAGCTTGCGAGCTTTATAAAATCAGGTGTGATAGATTTGACAACGGCTTCATTTTCAAAGATGGCGAGATAATCATCTTTCCCTCTAAAAAGATATTTGGGTTTTTTTGATAATGCTTCATTAATAAATGTGGACACTTTGACTGGATTTGGAAAATCTCGTGGAAAATCAAGAAATATCTTATCCTTTTGTTTAAATGTTTTTAGAATTCCACTTTTTGTACTGAATACAATTTCATTGACATCCTTTTTTAAATATTCATCAAAAAGAACTCTTGATGTTGCGAGGGTTGCATGCCCACATAGATCTACTTCAGTTTTAGGAGTAAACCACCTCAACTCGTAAGGATCACTGTTGAGATTTATGAATGCTGTTTCAGCAAGATTATTCTCCATTGCAATCAATTGCATTTGTTCATCTGGCAACCAGTTTTCTAACGGGCAAACAGCGGCTGGATTTCCAGAGAATATTTTTTCCGCAAAGGCATCAATTTGATAAATTCTTATTTCTTTCATCATTAATCACTTTTTATTTGGTATATCCGATATTACTATTAATTTTTAATCAGTGCATCTCCACCTTCCAACAGCATAAAACTGCCGGTTTTGATATCAGAATTCTTATAACGATGTTCGTTTAAATTTTTCCATTCCACACTATTTAGCATTGCTTTTGCATCTTTTATATCTTCAAATTCTGATACAACATGTAAATCAAATGTTTGGCCTTCAGAATAATGAGTTTCAGGCTGTCTTAGGATAAATTTACCGCCATACTTAGTAATTACTTCTGGAACTTTTGATGCAAAATCTTTTATGAAGGCTGCTCTATCAGTGAATTTGATTAACCCAATTATTATTCCTTTTGACATTTTGACCCTTTCAAATATTTAATTTAAGCACGACCATATTTTACTATTAAAAACTTTTGCAAAGTTCTCAAATTTGTTCGTTTGAGAGCTCGACTAACTAAATTTCATTATAAAGGTTTATTTGGACAATGAGAAGGCGGGTTGGTCATTCGTATGACAGTGTACCCCACCACCGGCTGCCCAAGAACTTAACATTTCGATTATATGTACTTCACGATTTGGAAAATAGCTCTCTATGCGAGATTTTGCTGCTAAATCTGTTTCTAATTTTCCAAAACCTGGAGCTATTACAAATCCGTTTCCAACTAACCAGTTCATGTAATTAGTATCAAACATTTGATTATTATATTTAACAAAACCTTCAATAGGCTCCCTGATCACATTTAGTCCTGCCTCCTGTATTATCTTTGCAGCTTTGTCATAGATGTCAGCATCTTTACTATCGGTCTGACATAATGACCTAGATGTGCATTGAACGACAACTACGGTGCTTGTTCCAATAAACCGGGCGATACCATCTACGTGCCCTTTTGTACGATCTCCACTTGGAATGCCTTCAATAAAAATAACATTTGTTACACCAAATAGCGTTTTTAGATCATGTTCTGCCCTCTGTTTATTATAATGCAAATTTCTACTTGGATCACCAATGGTACTCCAATTTAGTATTACTGTGTCTAACCCATTGAACTCTAGGTTTCCTCGTTCATGTACTATATTCACATAATCGACAGGCAAATTAAGTATCGTGCCAACTTTGTCTGGAATTTTATTGTCTAAAGTAAAAGGAATATCTGAACCAAATGCACCGCCCCAAGCATTAAAATCCCAATTTTGGATCCTTAGTTCATTATAATTTAACACATAAACAGGGCCATTATCTCTCATCCAGGCATTATTATAAGGCACTTTATGCCAGAAAATATTTGTATTTTTTGGATTTCCCCCGATGTCGCTTATGGCTTTTTGTGCATTAGCGTAAATTTTATCTGTCTTATATAGAATATGAAGTTTTTCGTAACGAGAAATAATATCAGCCATTTTTGCAAATGTTATTTCATAGTCTTTTTCCCAATAGCCTGGCCATTGCATCCAAATTGCTTCTTGGGGTTCCCATTCTGCTGGAACACGCTTAGTTTTGTAATGGACTTCACTTCCGTTAGTAATAGAACCAAGTATGGAAATTAAAAGTATTATAAAAACTATCCAAATTTTACTTTTCAATTTAACCTCACTTGTCCGTTTCAGTAGAATTATATAATAAATACAAATATTTAAGTCGAATTATTTTGATATGGGCTTGATTTATTCCCACTCAATCGTTCCATCCTAATTTATCGTTTAAATATAGTTATTTAAAAACACTTTGTAACTGCTTTGTAAGTTTTTAATTTATTAGAAATCTTAGTTTATCGTATGGTCAAAAGAATGAGCATTAGCACGCTAACAGAAAGAGCGATACTTGTGCGAATGTAATTAAAAAAATTCCATCTTGTTTCAAATTTTAAACGTTCATCCGCTAGCATATCATCATTTAACGCGTCAATTTCAATCTTCTGAATATGATTATTTAAGGGAATATGGATAGCTACCGTTATGCCTTGCACTCCCAGCAAATAAGCAACACCAATTAGCAGGATTAACCAAGTTTCTGGTAGCCCAACACTTACCAATGAAACTAAAAGTGTAGTTAACATAGCAACGATAGAACCTATCCAAGTAAACATGAAAAGTGGCTGTTTGTTCTGTATTACTCCGTCTGTCACCTGAAATGCTCTGAGAAAGTCTTTATCATTAAGGTTTGATAAGCCTGGCATAACAATAATTGCATATGTAAAAATGAACCCACCGACTAAACTACAAGATAGGATAGAAAAGATTAACGAGATATCTAACACGTCCATTTTATTTTACCCTTGCAATTCCAATATTATTACTTAAATAACGGTTTATAATAAATTGATAACATTGATTTATTCCCACTCAATAGTGCCTGGTGGCTTGGAGGTTATATCATAAGTAACGCGGTTAATGCCTTCGACTTCATTGATAATTCGAGTAGCGGTTTCACTTAAAAAATTATGGCTAAAAGGATAATAATCGGCAGTCATTCCATCAACTGAAGTTACCGCTCTTAATGTGCATGCGTAGTCATATGTCCTGTTATCCCCCATGACACCAACGGTCCGCACGGGTAATATTACAACAAAAGCTTGCCATATTTCATCATAAAGACCATGTTTTCTGATTTGATCAATATAAATGGCGTCTGCATTACGCAAAATATTTAGTTTTGGCCGTGTTATTTCACCAGGACATCTGATTGCTAACCCTGGTCCGGGAAAGGGGTGACGACCAATAAAGACGTCAGGGAGGCCTAATTCATGACCTAGACTACGAACCTCATCCTTAAATAGCTCGCGAAGTGGTTCAACTAATTTTAAGCCCATTTTTTCTGGTAAACCACCCACATTATGGTGCGATTTTATTGTGACAGATGGCCCTCCGCTAAATGAGACCGATTCTATCACATCTGGATACAAAGTACCTTGAGCAAGAAACTTTACTCCATCAATTTTATTTGCATATTTTTGAAATACATCAATAAACAATTTTCCAATAATTTTACGTTTTTTTTCTGGATCTGACTGCCCTTTGAGAGCATTTAGGAAAAGTTCATCTTCTTTAGCGTGCACCAATTGCATATTATAGTGTTGGCGAAACATCTTTATAACATCATCAGCTTCGTGTTTTCTCAACAATCCCTGATCTACAAATACACAAGTTAATTGATCGCCTATAGCCTTGTGTAAAAGTAAAGCAGTAACGGAACTATCAACACCTCCGGATAATCCACAAATGACTTTATTATCTCCAATTTCATTTCGGAGCTTTTGAATAGTGTTTTCTTGATATGAACTCATTGTCCAGTCACCCGTAAAACCAGCTAATTTTACAAAGTTTTCATAAAGTCTGATACCATTTGGCGTATGGTGAACTTCGGGATGAAATTGAACAGCAAAGAAATTTCGAGATCGATCGGCAATAATTGCAAAGGGAGCATTTGGAGAAGATCCAAAAGCCTCAAAGCTGGAAGGAATTTTACTAACATGATCCCCATGAGACATCCAAACTTGTTCGTGCTCTGACTCAAACCAACCATCTAATAAATTCAGGTAACCATTTTTTTGTGTAAGGAGAGCCTTTCCAAATTCTGCAGTTCCTTGTCCTTGCTCTACCTCTCCACCAAGCATTTTCATCATTACTTGTTGGCCATAACAAATTCCTAAAATAGGAATATTAAGTTCGAATATTATTTCAGGAGGTCGAGGAGCGTCATTATTTAAAACTGATGCTGGACCTCCAGACAAAATAATTGCGAGTGGTTTAAGCTCTGTAATAAACTGCGCAGTGATAACTTGATATGGGTGGATTTCGCAGAAAACGTTCAATTCTCGCAGTCTTCGGGCAATTAATTGCGTGACTTGAGATCCAAAATCAATAATTAGTAGTTTTTGATGCGGCATATTATTCATAGTTTGGGAGTAATGATATCATTATAAAAATTCAAGGAATTAAAGCAATTTATTGAGTTTAAAACGACTATGTCGTTTTAGGCTCAAACTAGGCGAAAATTTACTCACGCTAATTATTTGAATGATTAAGGCTAAATCCGTTAACTTTTATTATCGTTGATGGTTATTTTTTTAGTTTGGAATGGATAGGAATTGAAATATGTCTGATACTGGTGGTCGTCGTCGGGGTAGAGGTGGTGGAGCTGCGCGTAGAGCAGAAAGAACTGCGGTTGTGATTGAGACTGCCAAATATATTGAGCGTCAAATTCCCAATTTTGAAATTCTAAACGAGGAAGCATTAGAGATTATTGAAACAAACGCTGAGATTATTTTAGAAGAAATCGGTGTTAGTTTTGTTGATAACCCTGTTGCATTAGAGAGATGGAAGAACGCAGGTGCAGATGTAGATTTTGAAATTGAAAGGGTCCGTATTCCTCGAGGTCTGGCTCGGCGTCTTGTAAGTACCGCTCCTGCAGAATACGTACAACATGCGCGTAATCCTGAGAAAAGTGTTCGTATTGGTGGTAATTCATTAGTTTTGGCACCAGTTTATGGCCCGCCATTTGTTAGGGATATGGCCGGTGGTCGTCGCTATGCAACGATAGAAGACTTTAATAATTTCGTTAAATTGGGTTATATGTCTAAGTGGTTGCATCACTCCGGTGGCACCGTGTGTGAACCGACTGACGTGGCAGTAAATAAGCGGCACTTGGACATGTTACTGGCACATATGACTTTAACTGATAAGCCTTTTATGGGGTCTGTGACAGAACCAAGTCGTGCGCAAGATAGTGTTGATATGGCAAAAATACTATTTGGAAGTGATTTTGTTGAGAAAAATACTGTCATGACAAGTTTAATAAATATAAACTCTCCAATGACATTTGATTCAATTATGATTGGTGCAATGGAGAATTTTGCTAAACATAATCAGGCCTGTATAGTGTCCCCTTTTATTGTTGGTGGTGCAATGGCACCAGTTTCGGTAGCGGGGACTTTAACACAGGTTCTTGCAGAAGTTCTCGCTGGCGTTGCATACAATCAGATGGTTCGCGCAGGTGCTCCAGTTATATTTGGGGCTTTTGTAACATCTATTGATATGAATTCTGGTGCACCAACATTCGGAACTCCTGAGGCAACAAAAATTTTACAAGGAGCTGGACAACTCGCTAGAAGGATGAAGCTTCCATTTCGTTCAGGTGGTGGGCTTTGTGGTTCTAAATTACCAGATGCTCAGGCAGCTTATGAAACAGCTAATACTCTCAACGCTGCGCTGCTTGGTGGCGTGAATTTTATGTTACACGCGTGTGGATGGTTAGAAGGTGGGCTGGTATCATCTTATGAAAAGTTTGTAATGGATGCAGATCAACTCGGTATTTTGCATTCACTTGCTTCTGGTGTTGACATGAGTGAAAATGGCCAGGGTATGAGCGCCATTAGAGAGGTTGCACCAGGTGGGCACTATTTAGGCTGTGAGCACACGCAATCAAACTTTAAGGATGCTTTTTGGCGTACTGAAGTATTAGATTACAAGCCATTTGAAACATGGTTGGAGGATGGTGCAAAAGATACAATGACTCTTGCCGCTGAAAGAGTAAAATTTCAGTTATCAAATTATCAAAAGCCTAGTATTGATATTGCTATCGAGGAAGCATTAAATGCTTATGTCGCTGAAAAGAAATCTGCCGTACCAGATTCATTTGTGTAAAAGTTATCTAGTGTTTTCAGTTAACCGTCTTTTTACGTAATCATTCACAGTACCAAGCATTGTGTCCATGTGTGGACCTTGAAAGAAATGATCAGCATTTTCAATAATCTCTTGTGTGATGGTAATACCTTTTTGTTCATGAAGTTTTTCAGCTAGCCCCAGAACGTCATCAGGTGGTGCAACTCTATCACTTGACCCATTGATAATTAAGCCAGAGGCTGGGCAGGGCGCTAAAAAACTAAAATCATACATATTTGCTGGCGGTGAAACAGATATGAATCCTGAAATTTCTGGTCTTCGCATTAACAATTGCATACCTATCCAAGCACCGAAAGAAAATCCAACTACCCAACAATGCTTTGTATTTGGATTGTGAGTTTGAAGATAATCAAGTGCCGCGGCAGCATCGGAGAGCTCTCCAACGCCTTGATCAAATTCCCCTTGGCTTCGCCCGACCCCTCGAAAGTTAAATCTCATAACATTAAAACCCATTTTATGGAAACAATAATGTAAATTATAGACAACTCTATTGTTCATCGTTCCTCCAAATTGTGGGTGAGGGTGAAGAATCAATGCAATTGGTGTGTCTTTTTCTCTTTGAGGGTGATAACGCCCTTCTAAGCGACCCTCTGGCCCAGCAAACAAAATTTCAGGCATCCTATTATCCTAACTTGTATCACTAAAATGTATTATGTCTTCATTGACTGAATCATTTATACAATCTAGAACGTTTCTAAACTAGATCTTTCTAGTTATTAGCGTTAGCAGTTAAGGTGTAGTTTTGCTGACGTCAACTCAAAGGATGATTTTGGACATGAAACTTAGTACAAAAGGTCGATATGCAATGATAGCTTTGACAGATTTGGCTAATCCAAAAAATGATGAAGTTTCAACTTTGTCTCAAATTTCTAAAAGACAGAATATTTCGCTAGCATATTTAGAGCAATTGTTTGTTAAATTAAGAAGGGCCGGGATAGTTTCTTCGACCAGGGGTCCAGGTGGTGGATATTCTTTAAGCAAATCTGCTGATGCTATTAGAATTGCTGATATCCTTGCTGCAGTTGATGAAACAATGGACGCGCTTATTAAAGGCGGTGGTGCATCACCCGCTGTTGGATGTAGTAAAGAGCAGTCTTTGACAAATAGACTTTGGGAAGGTCTATCGGCGCATGTTTACGTTTATTTGCATCAAACAAGACTATCAGATGTAATTGAAAATCAACTTTCCCCATGTCCTGCAGTTCCCAACCTTCTTGAGGTAGTGGATGCTGCTTAGATATGTAACTGTGTAAATATTTGGTAAATTAACATAATTTTGATCAATCTTGCTGCTTTAAGCAATCATAGAAATTGGAAATATTTTGAATAAAAGGGCATATTTTGATTGGAATGCAACAGCACCTCTAAGAGAGGTCTCTAAAGCTGCAATGACGCAGGCTATGAGTAATTTTGGCAACCCATCATCAATTCATACTGAAGGAAGAAAAGCTAAAGCAATTATCGAAACAGCAAGAATCCAGATAGCTGAAGCATTTGGGGCGGGCAATTCAGATATTATCTTTACCTCTGGTGCAACTGAAGCTGCGGCTATAGCACTTCGTACTAGAGAAATTGAGTGTGCAGGAGTTGAGCATCCATGCATTTTATCAAATTGTGTTGAGAATTTATCTACCGATGGTAATGGTCAAATACTAATTTCCAAAGCTCAATGTTCTACTATGCAATCTGCAAATAGTGAGACTGGCATCTTGCAAAATATTCCTGCTGGGGTGTTTTTATCAGACTTTGTGCAATCATTTGGTAAAATACCCAGCTCTTTTGATTGGTCGGATGTAATGAGTGGAATTCTGTCTGCCCACAAGATAGGAGGCCCAAAAGGTGTTGGTGCTTTAGTGATCCGCTCCGATATTGAAGTTTATGATCTTTTAAAGGGTGGCGGGCAAGAGATGGGACGGCGATCTGGAACCGAGAATGTAATCGGAATTGCTGGTTTTGGAGCGGCCGCTATGGCGGCAAGCAGAGATCTAGAAAATGGTGTTTGGGAAGAAGTAGCTGGTTTGCGAGATTTACTTGAGGATGGGCTTGAAGCAATTGCATCTGACGCTATCTTCATTGGTAAGAATGTTGATAGGTTGCCTAATACATCATGTGTTTGTGTTCCAGGCTGGTATGGTGAAACGGCAGTTATGCAATTAGACTTGGCAGGGTTTGCGGTAAGTGCAGGATCTGCCTGTTCCTCTGGAACAGTAAAAAAGAGTAATGTGTTGGGATCTTTGGGATATGAAAAGAAAATCGGAGAATGTGCGATAAGAATATCACTTGGACCCGACAACACAAAAGATGAGATCTTATCTTTTATTGATGTCTGGGGCACATTATATCGAAGATTCAAAGCAAAAGCTGCTTGAAAGGGAATAAAGTATGCAAAATACAAAAACTTACGAACGAGAAGGCGTTGATCAAGATACTGTCAATGCCGTAAGAACTGTAGGTGAAAGATATAAGTATGGTTTTGAAACAGAAATAGAAATGGAATATGCGCCAAAAGGTGTAAATGCTGATATCGTTAGATTGATTTCAAAGAAAAATGATGAACCAAAATGGATGACAGATTGGCGTCTTACGGCTTTAAAAAGGTGGGAAAAGCTTGCAGAACCTAATTGGGCGATGGTCAATTATCCAGAAATAGATTTTCAAGATATCTACTATTATGCAAAACCGAAAAGTATGGAAAAAAAACCAAAATCGTTAGATGAGGTTGATCCAAAGCTATTGGAAACATACGAAAAACTTGGAATACCTCTCAAAGAACAGTTGTTGCTTGCGGGTGTCGAGAGTGGTACAGAAAATGGTGAGAATGGGCGTAAGGTAGCTGTTGATGCCGTGTTTGATAGTGTATCGGTTGGAACCACCTTCCAGAAGGAATTAAAAGCTGCTGGTGTAATATTTTGTCCAATTTCTGAAGCTATAAGAGAGTATCCAGAGCTTATAAAAAAATATTTAGGAACTGTCGTTCCTCAATCAGATAACTATTATGCAACATTGAATGCAGCGGTATTTACGGACGGATCATTTGTGTATGTTCCACCAGGTGTTAGATGCCCAATGGAATTATCTACTTATTTCAGGATAAATGCTGAAAATACTGGTCAGTTTGAACGAACTTTAATAATAGCAGATAAAGGTTCTTATGTGAGCTATTTAGAAGGTTGTACTGCGCCTCAACGGGATACAAATCAATTACATGCTGCAGTTGTTGAGTTGGTGATTGAGGAAGACGCCGAAATTAAATATTCAACCGTACAGAATTGGTATCCTGGTGATGAGAATGGCAACGGTGGAATTTATAATTTTGTGACTAAAAGAGCTGATTGTCGCGGCGATAGGTCCAAAGTAATGTGGACTCAGGTTGAAACAGGTTCTGCAGTAACTTGGAAATATCCGTCATGTATCTTGCGAGGCAATGAAAGTCAGGGAGAATTTTATTCAATAGCAATTACAAATAACTATCAGCAGGCAGATACAGGAACCAAAATGGTTCATTTAGGGCAAAATACAAAATCTCGGATTGTATCAAAGGGAATTTCTGCTGGTTTTGCTCAAAATACATATCGAGGATTAGTTTCGATGCATCCAAAAGCAAAAAAATCCCGAAATTTCACTCAGTGCGATAGCCTCCTAATTGGAGACAAATGTGGGGCCCACACCGTTCCTTATATCGAATGTAAAAACAATAGTTCTAGAGTGGAGCATGAGGCTACAACTTCAAAGGTTGATGACGAGCAACTATTTTATTGTCATCAACGTGGAATTGGAGAGGAAGAAGCTGTTGCTCTGATAGTTAATGGTTTTTGCAAGGACGTAATGCAGGCGCTACCAATGGAATTTGCAATGGAGGCTCAAGCGTTGGTTGCGATCTCATTAGAGGGATCTGTTGGCTAATGACCTTTGGGCAAAATATTATCTATGGAATTATCGTTACTTTAGCTGTGTTTTTCATTGGCTGGACTACTGGGATGGGTGGAGACCTTGTGCCCAATTTAATATTTTCAATTTTGATGGGTGTTCTTGGGTTCGTTGTAATTAGAATATTTGTCATGTTATCAAAAAAATAAGTTAATAAATAATTAATTAGGAATTTAAATGTTAAAAATCAAAGATCTAAAGGTAGAACTTCAAGAAGAAGAGAAAAAAATTCTTAATGGTGTTAATTTAGAAATAAAGCCTGGTGAGGTTCATGCGATAATGGGGCCTAATGGTTCAGGTAAATCAACTTTATCTTATGTTTTATCTGGTAAAGATGGTTATAAAGTAACCTCTGGCTCTGCTACATTCGAAAATAACGAAATTTTAGAACTTGGACCTGATGAAAGGGCCTCGTTAGGTCTGTTTCTGGCATTCCAATACCCTGTAGAGATTCCGGGTGTAGGCAATATGACTTTCTTGCGAACTGCCTTGAATTCGCAGAGAAAATCCAAAGGTTTGAACGAATTGTCTGCAGCAGAGTTTTTAAAAATTGTCAGAGAGAAAGCTAAAACTTTGAAAATTGACGCTGAAATGCTGAAAAGGCCAGTAAATGTAGGATTTTCTGGAGGAGAAAAGAAACGAAACGAAATATTGCAGATGGCAATGTTAGAACCAAAAATGTGTATACTTGATGAAACTGACAGTGGGCTTGATGTTGATGCCATGAAGTTAGTTGCGGAGGGTGTTAACGCTCTGAGATCGAAAGATAGATCATTTTTAGTGATTACTCATTACCAACGTTTGTTAGACCATATTGTGCCGGATATTGTTCATATCATGGCTGACGGTAAAATCATAAAATCTGGTGGTGCTGACCTTGCTTTAGAAGTTGAAAACAATGGATACTCTGATTTGCTGAAAGAGTATAATTAATGTCAGAGATTAATCATACTCAGCAAAAAATTGATACTTATGTGATGCCTGTTGAGGCCAATTGGGCAGTTTCGGTCCGTGAAAGAGCTCTAAATTGGATTGTAGAGCATGGTTTGCCAAATAGAAAAGACGAATACTGGAAATATACCGACCCTAAGCTGCTAAATAGTACCAAAATTCCCGAAATAAATGAAATCGATTCTATTGAAAATTCAATATTTGATAAACTAAGTCGTATTAATTTGGTATTTAACGACGGGCTGTTTGATGCGTCAAAATCGGATGATATTAAGATTGCAGGAATTGAAATTGAACCATTAGTTGATGCAAATCAAAAAACCAAGCATTGGTCAAAGGATTATTACGGTGCTTTGGAGAAAACCTCTCAAGATCCTGTTGTCAGAACTTTAGCGAGCTTAAACACCGCATTTGCAACTCAAGGTGTAACTATAAAAGTTACCAAGAAAATCAGCTTACCGATCTCAATTACATATTTACACTCGCGTGAAACATCAGATATTTTGATACATCACGTTGTTAAAGTTGAGAAAAATGCTGGTATAACTCTTTTAGAGAGCGGCGGAGTCGGTTCTCGCTCTAATAGCGTCATTGAAGTGTCGGTTTGTGAGAATGCAAAATTTGACCATGTTAGAATACAAGGCAGAAGTCATGAGAAGGTGGCGGTGACACATCTGTTTGCAAACTTACTTGAAAACTCGTCAATGAAGAGCTTTACCTTAACTGTTAATGGGAAGTGCATACGTAATGAGTATTTTATTGATATAAATGGAGAGAATATAAAGGCCCATATAGGTGGGGCAGCTGTTGGTGATCGAGGTTTCAGTCAAGATGATACAGTCTTTGTTTCTCACAACAGCCCAAATTGTGAAAGTAGGCAGGTTTTCAAAAAGGTATTAAGAAATGGAGCAAAAGGGGTCTTTCAAGGTAAAATTTTAGTTAAAGAAGGTGCTCAGAAAACGGATGGATATCAAATCAGTCAAGGGTTAATGCTTGATGATGATAGCAACTTTCTGGCAAAGCCTGAACTTGAAATTTATGCAGATGACGTTGTTTGTTCTCATGGGTCAACCTGCGGTGAAATTGATGATAATGCTCTATTTTATCTTACATCTAGAGGAATTCCGATTGCTGAAGCGCAAGATATGTTAGTTCTGGCATTTTTAAATGAGGCAATAGATGAAATTACTAGTGATGATATTAAAGAAATTATTGCAAATCGGCTAAAAGATTGGATGGTTAAAAGACATAAATTATGAGTATCATTAGTAATATTTTCTTTAGTTATTTTTCTCCAATTAAAATATTTAATACTCGCGTGAAAATTAGTGATGATAGCCAATTATTTGGTGTGTTAGTCGTAGGATGTTTATTTACTTTGATTGGTCAATTTCCATCATTGTATAATCTAGCAAAATATTCACTCACCCCTTTAGTTGGTATTTTCTCCGCTCGATTAGTTGCCATTTTGCTTATTATGCCTCTTGTTTTTTATGTTACTTCGGGCCTTTTATATTTGTTTTTAAGAATTTTTAAGCTTAAAGTGACAAGTTTTCAGACAAGGCTCTCATTATTTTGGGCTTTTACTCTGGTGAGCCCTTGGGGTTTAGTAAAGGCTGTTATGGTATTATTAAACTGCCCTGTCTGGTTAGATTTATCATTTGATATTTTTATATTTACTTTATTTTGTACCTTTTTTTATGTCTTTTTAAAAAATTGCGCCAACAATTTTGAAATTATTTGAAATTTTGGTGATTAGTGTTTTGTTTTGATTATTAATGGATTAATCCATATTACATTCTTTAGCTTTATAATGCGGTGTAGCAGATGCAAATAAATTGGTTCGAATTACTTTTAATTTCTGTCAGAAGGCCTCGGGATGGGATGTCCCGCTTGTTGGATATGGAATTTAATAATACTCAATTGTTTCAGCTTTCGGTGTTAGCAATTTGCTTAATTTCAATATTTTTGTTTTGTGTAGTATCATCTTTCGGCACTCTATTACCTAACAGTCTTGATATCCAAGAAAATCAAGTAAATATTTTTTCTATGCTTCAATCTATCAAACCCATAAATATTGTAATAAGTGGTGTTATTTCATTCGTAGCACGTGGAGTCGCTTTAAATTATTTTGCTCGATTATTTAACGGGGGAGGAAATCTACGTCAGTCAATAATGTGTCTGGCTTGGTTTGATATCATCCATTCAATTGGATTGGCTCTTATTTTCATTGGATTGTGGATTTCGCCAACAATAACGATAATGATTACTTTATTGGGAACTATCTGGTTATTATGGATTGCTGTAAGTTTTATTTCAGTTCTTCATCAATTTACTAACCTAACGTTTGTTTTTCTGGGAATGATCGCGGGATATTTTTTGTTACACTTTGCTCTGAATTTAGTATTCTAACTGGCAATTGGATTTATTGTGATGTCAAATTCAATTTATGAACCGGGTATTTTAGTTCAATTAGTTTCACAGTTGGATTGGGGCATTGGTCAAGTTCAGTCAGTACTGGGGGAAAAAGTAACGGTTAATTTTGAGCATCGGGGAAAAGTAGTTCTAAATATTGATAGGGTAGAGTTGATACTTTTAGATGGTGAAAGTTAATAGACTATTTGTTGGGTAATTTGCTTATTATGGATTACAGTTTATCAATAGGATTTGCACAGTCTGGCGACGATTTAACTTCAATAGCTAAATTGCGATATCGGGTATTTCATGAGCAATTTGGTGCAAATGGAAAAAGTTTTGATCATTTTAAAAAGTCAGAGTGGGAATCTTATGATGAAAATTGTGAGCACATTGTATGTAAAGCTATATTTCCTAATCGAAGTGAAGAAATCATTGGTACCTTTCGATGTAAGATATCGACAATTCGTGATGAAAAATTTCGAGTCCAAAAAGAGTTTAATATAGACGAATTATTAAAACAAAACCAAAGAATTTGTGAACTTGGAAGGATTTGTGTTGATGCACGTTTTCGAAATGGAATTATCATATTTAAAATTTGGCAGTTTTTATTTAATTTTTTAAAAGAGAATGATGTTGAGATATTGATTGGCGTCGCTAGTTTTGAAGGAAGTAATATAAAATTGCATGAAGAATCGTTGCATATTTTATTTAAAAACCATGTCTCGTTGCTCACTTCTAAAATTAAAACAGAGCAAGAAAATAAATTAAAATTTTTTCAAGATATCAGGTATGATAAAATTGTAGGAATTAAGAATATTCCAGATTTGTTAAAAGCATACTTGCGTTTTGGTTCATATGTATCACCATGTTATTTTATTGATTTTGATTTTAATACTGTCGATATTTGTTGTGTCTTAATATTGAAAGATATTCCTGAACAACAAAAATTACTTTTTTCTAGAAGTTTGGTTTCTTAATGACTTGGTATGGTGATAAATTTGAGCCTAAAAGAAAGAATTATTCGTTGTTAGAGCTACTTAGAATTGGAATCAAAGTTTTCTTTTTAATATTTTTAATTAGCTCAAACCTGATTTTGTTTGTGGTCTTGAGATTTATTGAGAAAAACATAATCAATTTTAATTTATCACCAAGTATAGTTAGTTTTGTTAGTCGATTGGCTTTGAGAGTTGTTAATATAAAATTTACAGTTGTGGGTAATCCAATGAAGGAAAAAGGTTGCGCTGTTGCCAATCATGTAAGTTGGTTGGACATTTTTTGTTTAAGCGCTGTACAGGATATTGTTTTTGTTTCAAAAGCCGATGTTGCTAATTGGATTGGCATAGGTACTTTAGCAAAAATCGTTGGTGTTTTATTTATTAGCAGAAAAAGAAATGCAGTTATTCAAAATAATAAATATTTTCGAGATCGGCTGATCAAAGGTGAAAGGCTTTTGTTTTTTCCTGAAGGAACATCAACAGATGGTTTGCAAGTTCTCCCATTTAAGCCCACTTTATTTGAAGCAATTATAAAACATGTGGATAGGTCCAACTTATATGTGCAAGGCATATCTTTAGTATATTCAGCACCCAAGCTTGAAGATAAAAGGTTTTATGGCTGGTGGGGGCATATGGAGTTTTTTGAACACATCTTTGTGATCCTTAGTACAAATAAAAAAGGTAGTGTCACAATTTATTTTCATTCACCGCGTCAAGTATCAATGTATAAAAACAGAAAAGCCTTAGCTACAGCTTTGCATAATGATGTAAGCTCTGTTTTTACTGAAGTGTCTTAATAATTTTATTAAAAGTGTCTTGGCTTTTCCAGTCCGTAGGCGAAATCGTTACAAAGTCAGATATTCTTTTTACTTGTTTATATTGATTTAAACTTTTACACCCCTCGACAACCAATGGAACCTCAATGGTTTTATGCCACCAACTCAACAAGTCAGGATCAATTGGGTTTATGTCATCCGGTATTTTGAATGAAATATAACTGGCACCCAATTCAGCAGAAATAATACCTGCATGTTTTGAATAGCCACAATCTACTCCAATCATAAAGTCTTCAGTTGCCATTTTTAATATAATCTCAAAATCGTTATTCGATTTTTGTATATGTACCCCATCGAACCCAAGATCTCTTGAAATTTCATAATGATCTTCTAGCAAAAGGGGCGTTCTTTGTTCATGACAAATATTTAGTAGTTTTATGATTTTTTTTGGATTTACCTCAATATCAGTATTGTTAGTGATCAATCTAATACATGGGATAGTAAAATTAGAAAGCAGATGTTTCAACTCTGTTTCAGTTGTTGTTATATCAATAATTATATATGGTTTCGCGTTCAAAGTATTCTCTATGTAAAATAAATAATCTAATTAAAATATTGTTCATTGACGTCTTCGACGTCTTCGATTCCTACCTTCCAGTTTGCTATCATCTTCGTCTTTATTGAAATTTATATTAGGTAGTTTAACAACGGTTTCTAAAATTGGAAAAGTATCTGATGAATTTGGAATAGCTGACGCATTTACAAAATGTTCCTGAAACTTTGGCTCAATTGCTGTTTCAATTTTATCAATTTTGTGAACGATACTTTCTATCTCTATCCGTGATTCCTTATTCAGCAAAGCAATACGAGCTCCAGTGCCAGCAGCGTTTCCTGCGGATGTAACTTTTTCAAGCTCACAATCAGGTATCATTCCCAATACCATTGCGTGCTTTGGAGAAATATGTGCACCAAATGCCCCAGCTAAAACTATCCTTTCTACACGCTCAACCTTTAATTTGTCCATTAATAGCCTAGCACCAGAATACAAGGCAGCTTTTGCCATTTGTATTTCCCTAATATCTTTGTTTGTTACAGTGATAATTGGACCATCTTCTTCACTTCCATCCCATACTAAATAAGAGTGAGTCCTTCCATCCAGAAAACATCTATTGGTTCCAGTCTGAGTCGGGGATCCTATAAGGCCAGGGCCATCGACTATGCCAGCAATGCGCATTTCTGCAACCATTTCGATGATTCCTGATCCACAAATTCCGGTTATTCCAGATTTTTCAATTGATTTTAAAAAACCTTCCTCATCTGACCAAATATCTGATCCTATAACGCGGAAACGTGGCTCTTTAGTTTTTGGGTTTATCTGAACTCTTTCTATTGCCCCTGGTGCTGCCCGTTGACCAGATGAAATTTGAGCACCTTCAAACGCTGGTCCAGTGGGCGACGAGCATGCCAATACACCTAATTTCTCACTTCCAAGCATAATTTCTGCATTGGTTCCAACATCTACAATAAGAACAAGATCGTTAGAAAGGTTAGGGGCTTCTGATAGAGCTACAGCCGCAGCATCAGCACCTACGTGTCCAGCTATGCAGGGCAGTATGTAACTTTTAGCTAAGGGATTTATATTTAAACCTAAGTCTTTTGAAAAAAGGTTTAAACTTTGAGATGTTGTAAGAGCAAATGGAGCTTGCCCAAGTTCGAATGGATCCACCCCTATTAACAAATGATGCATTACAGGATTGCAAACAAATACACTATCCATGATCAAATCTTTGTCAACTTTAGCTTCCTCAGCGACTTGATTGAATAAACTGTTCAGACCTTCTCTAACAGCGACGGTCATTTCATCAGCTCCGCCAGAATTCATCATTGAGTAACTAACCCTACTCATTAAATCTTCGCCAAATCGAATTTGTGGGTTCATAGCACCTGCAGAACTAATTACATTACCAGTTTCCAAGTCGCAAAGGTTCGCAGCAATTGTTGTTGACCCTAGGTCTACCGCTACTCCATATATTGGTCCGTCGTAAAAACCTGGCCAAATATATATTATATTATGATTTGAATCATCAACTAAGCTATGTAATGCGATTGTAATTTTCCAATCACCTTTTCTCAAATTTGTTTGTAATTTTTTTAAAATCTCTAAATCTGCATCAATATTACTTATGGACCATTGTTCCTGAAATGCTAATTTTATTCTTTCTAAATCTCCAGTCGGCTGATGCATATCTGGTTCTTGGACTTCTAAATAATATTTTCTGATGGTTGGATTTAGCACTATATCTCTTGCTTCAACCCTTTTTCGTACCACTTGTTTATGAACTTGGCTCTCTTCTGGCACATCAATAATCACGTCAGAATTAATCTTAGCTTGGCAACCTAATCGCCTTCCTTCTTTTAATCCCCTTATCCGGTTGTATCTTTCCTCCACACTATTCCAATCACTTAATGCATTTTGCGTGACAGTAATACCATGTTTAGGAAAATCACCAAAAGATGGAGTAATTTGACATTTTGAACAAATGCCTCTCATGCCACAGACACTATCTAAATCAACTCCCAAAGATCTAGCCGCTTGTAATACTGGTGTGCCTCTAGGAAATTGCCCTTTTTTACCAGATGGCGTGAATATAACTTTTGGGTCTTTATCGGACATTAAATAACCTTTTAATTACTTTTAATAGATATGTTTTTTCACTAGTTTCCAAATTACAAACACGGCGGAAATTCTAAATTAAACGGCATTATTTGAATTAGATATAAAAAATATAACGAAAACACTTTATTATACGTTTGATTTATATCACGGTATTATTTTTTACAATATTACTGAAAAGATAATAAATACGCTGCTCGCATTGATTTCTAATTTACGTTTTCACAAAATTGTCTTCAAGACTTTTTGCGATCTCAGCAGCTTCCTCAGAGGTTAACCTTGGAGGATGCCAATCTTTTCCAGGTGCTGCTTCTAATAAACGTTTGGTATAATCGTGCTTTGGGCTATTAAATACATCTTGGGCTGTACCAAATTCAACCATTTTACCTTTTTCCATTACAGTAATATAATCAGATACTTGTGCTGCGACTCTAAGGTCATGTGTTATGAAAATTATTGCCATTTTGTAAGTTTCTTGTAATTTATTTAGCAAAAGTAAAACCTGTTTTTGGACAGATAGATCGAGAGCAGAGACGCATTCGTCAGCTACAATAACATCTGGGCCCATAGATAGCGCCCGTGCGATACCAATACGTTGCCTTTGACCTCCAGAAAAATTTCGGGGTTTTCGTTTAAATGCTTGCTCCCCAAGCCCTACTTGCTGAAGTAACTCTATGGCTCGCTCTTTCGCCTTGATTGTTTCTACTCCTTGTAGTTCTAGACCTCTCATAAGCATAAACCCTACTGTTTGGCTTGGATTAAGAGATCCAAACGGGTCTTGAAAAATCATCTGAATTTTTTTTCTAGATGATATCAACCCTCTTCCAGATAGAGACAAGAAATCTTCTTGACTAATATTTACGGATCCAGAAGTTGGTTCTTCAAGCCGTATTAACGTTTTAGCAAGAGTAGACTTTCCAGATCCACTTTCGCCAACAACTCCTAAAGTTTCCCCATTTCTTAAGACAAAAGAAGCATCATTTAGAGCATGTACCTCGCCAGTTCGAGTTTTATAAACCTTATGGAGTTTATTTACATCAACGCTTGGAACATCGTTACGTTTTTGATCTGGAACTCGAGTTGTTTCAAGTAATGGCATAGCATCAACCAATAACTTGGTGTAAGGTTCCTTTGGCGTCATTAAAACTTCGTGTTTCAAGCCCTCTTCAATTATTTTTCCCTGACACATCACCACGACTCGATCGGCAATATCAGTAACGACTCCAAAATCATGAGTTATAAATATAATAGTATTTTTATATACCTCTTTTAAATCAGATATTAACCGCAGAATTTCAGCCTGAGTCGTTACGTCTAATGCAGTGGTTGGCTCATCCGCTATTAAAATATCTGGATTACAAGCAAGAGCCATCGCAATTACTATACGTTGGCATTGTCCACCAGAAACTTGATGCGCATAACTCGAATATATTCGGTCAGGCGTTGGCAGTTTCATTTGCTCTAATAATTTTAACGTCTCTTTTTTTCTGTCTTTTGGATCAATTTCTGGTCTATGAAGAGCAAAGACCTCATCTACTTGCTTTCCAACCCTTATTGATGGGTTTAAAGCAGCCATTGGCTCCTGATAAATCATAGATATTCGTGCACCGCGTAATTTATTTAATTGTAGTTGTGATAGTTGCAGAATATCTTGATTATCGAATTCAACACTTCCTGATGTTATATTGAGTGTCTCAGGCACGTCGTTGAGTATCGCGCTTGTCATAACTGATTTACCAGATCCACTTTCACCAACAATGCATAAAATTTCACCTTTTGCTACATCTAAGTTAACATCTTCTACTGCATAATCTCTGTCTGCATTCTTTGGGAGTGAAATTGAGAGATTTCTAATTTTTAATATTGAATCTGCCAATTACTTAATCCTTTAACGATTGTTCGCGTAGCCCATCAGCTAGCAAGTTCAGTCCCAATACAAAGGACGCTAATGCTAAAGTTGGTGGAAGTACTATTGTTGGGACTAATCGGATATAACTTCGTGTTTGGTTAATCATAGATCCCCAATCAGGACTTTCAGGCTCCATACCAAGGCCAAAAAATCCTAAAGTGCCAAGCAAAATTGTAACGTAACCAATTCTAAGGCAGCTATCTACAATGAGAGGGCCTCGAGCATTAGGTAGGATTTCCCAAATCATTACAAAAAGAGGATTTTCTCCTCTGGTGACCGCCGCTGCCACATAATCCCGGGTTCTTATATCCATTGTTAATCCGCGAACAATTCTAAATACTCCTGGTGAAGTTGTGAAAACAACGGCTGCAAAAATATTTAGCTCACCAGGGTCAATTGTTACTATTCCTAATGGGTCTGCATTGAACACTAACCCTGAATATAACCAAGCACCAATGATTAGAATTAGAATTGATGATGGGATCAAAACTCTTGGTCTTTCAGCAAATCTTGAGTAGATGATCATCATTGCAAATAGAATAGGAAATATAAAAAAGACACCGGCCATTATATTGGGTAAAATAGTTTCTCTAATTCCAGGGGCTACTAATAGATAAAATAATAAAATAACTGGAAATGCTAAAACCAAGTTTGCTAAAAAAGACAGAACTGTATCAAATTTTCCGCCGATATATCCTGCTGGCAATCCTAGAGTAATCCCAACTACATATGCTACTAAACTGGCTGCTGGCGCAATAAGCAGAACTATCTGGCTTCCGTAAATCATTCGACTAAAAAGGTCACGGCCAAGAGTGTCTGTCCCAAAGATATATGGAATTCCTTGGGCGGTATTTAATGTTCCAGGGGGCTTTCTTCTGTACATCCCCGATTGCTCTAAGGAGTCAAAAAGTACGATGAAATCTGCAAAAATGGCAGAAAAGACCCAAAATAATACAATAAATAAACCAACTAATCCTATTGGAGAATCAAAGATGCGGCCAATAACACCTAATCTAACTCGCCACTGATAAGCAGCCGCAAAAGTAATTGCTAACGCTAGCCAGACAGGCCAAAGCCGAGTAAAAAATACTTGCCATATTTCTAGAGTACTTATGCTTTCCATCCCTTAACTAAACCTTATTCGAGGGTTTAAGAAAACATAGCCAATGTCAGAAATTAACTGAGTTGCTAAGACTAGTACGACTGCGACGACACCGCAAGCGAGGGTAACATCAATATCATTTTGATCAGCTGCGGATACTAAAAGAGAGCCAAAGCCTTTATAATTAAATAGCTTTTCAACTATAACAACACCAGTCAGGAGCCACGGAAATTGAAGCATTATTACAGTAAAGGGAGCAATTAGAGCATTACGGAGTGCATGTTTTAATACAACAGACATAAAAGGCATACCTTTTAATCTTGCAGTTCGAATGTACTGGGAGCTCATAACCTCAACCATGGAAGCTCTAGTCATTCTCGCAATATATCCGATATCATACATGACCATTGTCAAAACAGGTAATGCAAAATTCTCAAATGTTATATTGCCAGCCTTAGCAACACCTTTAAACAATCCGAGCCAACTCGATAATAAAATTGTAAATAATATACCACTAACGTATTGAGGGACCGAAGTGGTAATTATTGAAAATATGGACAAGGTTCTGTCAGTTTTGGTTCCCTCCCTCATTCCTGATAAAACCCCTGTAGCTAGTGCTATCGGTATAGTTATAATCAAAACCCAAAACATAAGAATTCCTGTATGACCCAGTTTAGGCCAAATAACTTCATTTACAGGCTTTCTGAAGTGAGTTGAGTAACCGAAATCTCCCTGGACAGCATTACCTAACCATTCACCGTATTGCACTATAAGCGGTCTTTTGTATCCGTTTTTATCTAGCCAACTCTGAACAGCCTCTTCTTCCATCCGCATATTGGCTTGATTTAAGGCCATTTTTTTAAGGTTTGGCTCAATAGTTACGAGAGTAAATACTATGAATGACAGGCAAATCACAGTTAATAATAAAACAAATAATCGTTTAAAAATAAAAAAAAGCATTAATCTAAAGGTTCCAAAATATTAAACTGAGGAGTGTAAAGCACCCCTCAGTTTCTTATTAATTTAATTATGAAAGTGACACTTTTTCAAAGTGCATTTCATAAGAGGCATGCATTCCTGTCATGCCCTGAACATCTGGAGAAATTGTTCTGTATAATTTTCTCCAAGTTGGCTGTATCATGATGCCTGAATCTTGTAAGATTGCTTCCATGCGTGCCATGATTTTACTTCTTGTACCAGCATCAGCAACTTTAAGAGAGTCAGAAAGTAATGAATCAAACTCTGCATTGCTAAATGCAGTCTCATTCCAAGCCTCGCCACTTCGGTAAGCCAACGCATAAATTTGAACACCTAGCGGTCGCTGGTTCCAACTTGTTGTTGAGTACGGATATTGTGTCCAGTTATTCCAAAAAGACGAACCAGGTATAATTGTCCTTTTAACTTTAATACCTGCGCTCCTTAGCTCTTCTGCTACCGCATCAGTAGCGTCTCGCCGCCATGCGTCGTCGATTGAGATTAACTCATGCTCAAAATCAGCCATTCCTGCTTCTTCAAGAAGAGCCATTGCACCAGCTTTGTCTGGCGCATTTCCAGAAGTTGGGCCTTTTTCAATCGCAGCATACTCAGGATGAATTGGACAAACATGGTGGTTTTCGGCTGCAGAACCTCTGCCTTGAAAACCAATATCTGTTACTGTTTGGTTATCGCAAGCCATCTGAAGCGCATTTCTTACGCGTTTATCATCATATGGTGCTACTCCAACATTTACACGAGCAATTACTGTTGCTGCTGTAACAGCTTCAACAATACTCATACCTAATGATTCATGAACATCAATGTAATCACCTGTAGTCTGGTAATTTACGTGACAGTCACCACTTTCAAAAGCAGCTATCTCGCCAGCTGGATCAGTACCATAATCTGTAAACTCAAGACCATCCAAATGTGGAGCATCGCCCCAATAACCATCTCTGCGTGCAAATACTGCTGATTCTTCAACGGCATGAGAAACTAAAGACCAAGGAGCCGTGCCTACTGGGTTTGATATTAAATTTCTACCCATGCTATCAAAATCTTTATGCACAATTAGTGCAGGATAGTCAGTCATACCTGGAACAATTGTGATATCTGAGTTTGGAAGGTTTAACTGTACTGTATAATCGTCCAATTTTACGATTGCACCAGCTGCTGCTTTATTTGTATTAGCATCAATAAGAGACGCCATTCTTCCAGCCATTGAATTACCTTCAACGTCTTTTTCGCACCAACCATTTATATTGTATACTACATCATCAGCTGTAAAGTCGTCTCCATTGCTCCATTTGACGCCTTTTCTGACGTTTAAAGTATACTGGGTTGCATCATCATTAACAGACCAGCTTTCTAAGAGCATTGGCTCAAATGTAGAGTCCGTAGTATAACGTATAAGTGTTTCGCAAACCATGCGACCTAGATTTCCTTTTTCAGACCAATCATAAATTCTTGGATCCTCAAATGGCCTAATACTCATTGATACTTTTAAGATGCCACCTTTATTTGCAGCAGCTGAGGCAACTTTAGGTGCTGCAACTCCCAATAGACCATATGCAGTAGCTGTTGTTGCTCCAAAAGCGGTAGCCATTGCTAAAAACTCGCGGCGTTCTAATTTGCCTTCCTTAGCTTCTTTAGCCAATCCAGGTATTTTTTTATGAAGTGGCTTGTTATTAATTGTTTTAATTTTCATTACTTTCTCCCAATTGTAATTAATTAGTCTAAATTGAAGGTTCGAAATAAGTAAACTTATATTCGATTCGGCAACTATGAACCGTTCACTCTATGCAAAATCGCAACAAAGACAATGATAATCCATGAACTAAATTAAGTATTTTTATTTTTAAAACTAGTTTTTTAACCTTTGTTAATAAAGTTTTTTACGCTTTCAGCGTCCATCATTTGATCAGGAAAGCCGGGAGCTCGCAGTGTGGTGCCAGTATTTTCCTCCATCATTTTAATAACATTGGGTGTCCATTCGTCGGGCCCATATTTTTCTTTAGCTTCTATAAACATTTGGTCCATCAAACCAGTAAATTTAAGAGGTACACCATGATGTTTTCCTAATTCCATCATTAACCCTAAATCTTTGCAAGCGAGTTCAAGAGTAAATGCCGTATCAAAACTCCCGTTTAGAATTACAGGCGCTACTGTTTCAAATTCTGCGCTATTACCTGAGCTGGCTTGAATTGCTTTGTATGCTTCTTTAAGATCAATCCCTGCTTTTTTGGCGAGTAAAAGGCCTTCTCCAGCACCAATCAAGTTTACAAAAGCAAGCATGTTAGTGATGACTTTTAAAATTGATGCTGAACCTATTCCACCGAGGTGAAATATTGGTTCTCCAAAAGATTCTAATGCCAATCGATGTCTGCTCAATACACTTGCTTCTCCACCAACTAGTATTGTAATTTTACCTGCAGCTGCCCGGTGAATTCCACCGGTCACAGGAGCCTCTAAAGTAGCCACACCAAGTTTTTTGGCTTGATCAGATATTTTAATGAGGTCCTTCACATTTGTTGTGCTTGTCTCAATCCAAGTAGACCCCTTAGACATACTTGCCAGCGCTCCATTTTTGCCCAACATTACATCATAAGAGGTTTTTGGAGAGGGCAGGCATGTGATAACACAATCCACTTTTTTAGCTAATTCTGATGGCGTATCACACCAAATTGCGCCAAGCGTTTCAAATGAAGAAAATTTAGACAAATCAATATCGTTTAAATAAAGTTGAAATCCTGATTTTATTAAATTAACGGCTATATTGTTTCCCAGATTTCCTAGTCCAATTAGACCATATTTCATAGTTAACATCCTTTTTAAATTTTATCACGCCAGTTTAGTGCTGCCTTTAAGCCTTCTTTTTTACGTATCTTATTAAACTCAATCCGCTCTGGGCTAAGATCAGACTCAATTTGTATATCGATTTCTAATCCTTCTATCAGAGCCTGCTTCATTTTTGCTAATTCATAGGTGCGATTGATAGCTTTTTTTGTTAATTGGACTGAATTAGATGCACTTGAAGTTATTTTTTTCGCTATTTTAAGTGCATCAAATAATTCTTCGCCGTCACTACTTACTTTATTTAGAATACCCATTTCATAACATCTTTGTGCACTTATCTTATCATCACCAGTAAGAAGAAGTTCCTTTGCTTGCTTGGGTCCTGTAACCCAGGGGGCTAATAAAGCAACAATACCCGATCCAAATCTTACCTCCGGCTCACCAAACATTGTTGATTCAGCACCAACTGCTAAGTCACAAGCCATCAATAATTCAAATGCGCCTCCAATACAGTGCCCATGTGCCACGGCGATAGTTGGCTTTGGGCATTCCCAAAACTGCATTATAAAATCAAAGTCCTCCTCTAGTACCTTACGCCATTCTTTGTCTGTTGAGATATTACGTTGAGCAGATTCCTTCATATCAAAGCCCGCAGAAAAAGCTCTTCCATTTCCATTAATTATTATACATTGAATTTGGTCGTCTTCTATAAATTGATTTACCGCGCGATTAGTTGCATCCATCAATTTAGTGTTAAATGCATTTAATGAATTTGGGCGGTTAAAAGAAATTAACCCAACGCGTCCTTGATCACTGATCTGTATAGGATGGTCTTCCATAATATTCTCTTTTTCAAATTTTCTTATTTACAATAGTACGTGATCGTATCACCTTTCAGACAGTTTATTATAATTAGAGATTCTGCAATTATGAATAATCATTTGCTAGATAATTTATTGTCACCAAGCAGTCTTGCACTCGTTGGCGCTTCACCAAAAAAACATAGTAATGGGTTGGCAATGTACGAGATGTGTAAAATTGATGGTTATGAAGGTGAAATATATCTTGTTAATCCAAACTATTCTGAAATTAACGGTATTAAATGTTACTCAAGTCTTGATGATATAGATTCTTGCCCTGAGCATGTGGTTATCGGTATAGCAAGTAGATTTGTGGAAAATATTTTTGATCAATGTATAAAAATAGGTGTTAAAGCGGTCACAATATTTGCATCGTGCCACTTAGAAAATGAATCTCATCCAACCCTAATCGATAGATTAAATGACAAAGCCTTAAATCATAGCATAAATATTTGTGGGCCAAATTGTATGGGTTTTTACAATATTGGTTCTAAGCTCAGAGTTGCCAGTTTTCCATCACCAGAGAATTTTACTGAAGGTGGTATAGCCTGGATTGCTCAATCTGGTTCTGCATTTGGTGCTTTGGCTCACAATGATCGAAGACTCGGCTTCAATTTGTGCGTATCCACTGGAATGGAACTTAAAACAACGGCTTCAGAATATTTGAGATGGGCTTTGAAACAGCAAACTACCAAGGTCGTCGGGTTGTTTTTGGAAACTATTCGCGATCCTGCAAATTTTATTTTAGCACTTGAAGAAGCGATTACTCAAAAAATTCCAGTAGTTATCTTAAAAGTTGGCAAAACAGAAAAAAGTGCCAAAATGGCGTTATCACATACCGGGGCAATTGTTGGAAATCACTCGGTATACCAAGCCATTTTTAAAAAATATGGTGTAATAGAAGTTGATGATATGGATGAAATGGCTGCAACTCTTTCCATCTTAAGCACGAATAAAACTATTTTTAGTGGTAAGCTTGTTACAATACATGACTCTGGAGGTGAGCGAGAATTGGTTGTTGATATGTGTGAAGACATGAATATTAGCTTTGCAGATATTTCACAAAAAACAAAAAATGAGGTTAGCTCTCAATTAGAGCCCGGATTAGTTGCTGAAAATCCAATCGATATTTTCGGTACAAATAATAATTACATTGAAAGATATTCAAAGGTTATCGAGTATTTGGGTAATGATAGAGATGTCTCTATTTGCTTGTTTATGGCAAATCCGAGGGATGGGTATTGGTACGCGGAAGGATATTCGGAAGCCATCAAACTTGCATCTAAAAACACTTCAAAAATTCTTGTGCTAGTCTCTAATTATTCTTTAGTGAATGAAGAAAAAATAGCGCGGGATCTGCTAAATCATGATATTCCGCTTATTCGGGGCACCAAGAATGCCCTTAAAGCTGTTAAACATACTTTAAATTGGAAAAAGTTTATTGAAACTCCTGTGAAAGATTTAAAAAGTACTAATAGTCAGAATATTGCCCATGTATGGATTGAAAAATTAAAACTGAAATCTAGGTTTTTGGAGTTTGATGGTTTAAAGATGCTGGAGTCATTTGGGATTTCTGTAGCTCGGTTTGAATTGATTGAAAATAAATGTGAATTGTTGAGAGCAATTGATAAACTTTCGTATCCATTGGTTTTGAAAACTGCAGAAGATACTAATCATAAATCCGATGTTAAAGGGGTGAAATTAGATCTTAATTCAGAGAATGAAGTTTTAAAAGAGTATCAGGACTTAAATAGTCGCCTTGGTCCTAAAGCATTATTGATGGAGATGTGTGAAGGACCCATTGAAATTTGTGTTGGTGCAATTATTGATGATGAGTTCGGACCAGTTATTGTTCTCTCTGCTGGTGGTACTTTGGTAGAAATTATTGAAGATAGTACAACTGCTGTCTCACCAATAAGTCCACAAACAGCACGAAATTTATTGTTTGAATTGAAAATTTCGAAATTATTTAAAGGTGTAAGAGGAAATAAGCCAATTGATTTGGAGGCTTTATGCCTACTGATTTCCAATGTTTCCTTTATGATTTCTGATTTGGGCAATAATTTGAAAGAGTTAGACATAAATCCGATAGTTTGCTCAGAAAAAGGTGCTTGGGCAGTTGACTGTCTTGCAATCGGCAATAAACATTAAGTTATAACAATTGAACTTTTAAGGTGTCTAACAGAATGTCATCAGAAATTGTCGAAAACGCATTAAGTGAAAGTGTTAAGTCACTGCCAGCAAGTTGGTACTACGATATTAACTTTTATCAAACAGAATTAAATTCCATTTGGTATAGAAACTGGATTTATGTGTGTCATTCAAGCGCTCTAGAGTCACAACGGAGTTTTTACACTATAAAGATTGGCACACAGAGTGTTATTGTTGTTAGAGATCGAAATAATAAATTACGGGCCTACTATAACACATGCCGGCATCGAGGTTCAGCTATTTGTGACAAAAATAAAGGTGTTTTAAAAACGCCTGTTTTACTTTGTCCTTATCATCAATGGTCTTATGCAATGGAAGATGGAAGGCTTGTAAAGACTTCTTCTTTTAAAAACTCGGATAATTTCAAGAAAGAAGATTACGGGCTTTTTAAAGTCAAACTTCAAGAGTGGCGTGGGTGCATTTTTATAAACCTCAATGAAGAAGCAGAGTGGGATGTTGAAAATTTATTTCATCGCTCAGCGAGTGAACTTGAACGATTTCCAATCGAAGATATGAAAATTGGTTATCACTGGACTAAGATAATCAAGTGTAACTGGAAATCTTTTTGGGAAAATTTTAACGAATGCTTGCATTGCCCGAATGTTCACCCAGAATTATCAAAATTAGTACCCTTATATTCAAAGAGAATAATATCTCCTAAAGATCTGCCAAATTGGAAAGATAGCTTAATGTCAGATGATCCCAAGGACAAAGGTGGCCTCAGGCATGGAGCTGAAACCTGGTCTTTGGATGGGTCTGCTCAAGGGCATATTATTGGAAACCTAAGTGATACTGACATTTCAAGGGGTCAGCTTTATGCTTCCTCATGGCCTTCTATATTTATTGGTGGATACGCTGACCATGTTCGAATTGTTAGAATAGTACCTCTTGGCCCTGAAGAATTAGAATTAAGTGTTGAATGGTTGTTTTTGGAAGAAACGTTAAATGATCCAGATTATGATAAGAACAATGTGATTGAATTTGCTAAGTTAGTGATGCTTCAGGATGGAAAAGCGTGTGAAATTAATCAAGCAGGCGTCCATTCAAAAGTTTTTAAGGAGGGAGTATTGATGCCAGAAGAATATTTACTCAAACGATTTCAAGATTGGGTTCGGGATCAGATTGCTTCTGAGGACTAATTCACGATTTTGGTCCAATCACTCATTTTATTTCTAAACCAGGTGCGTTGTCTTTTTGCGTATTGCCGTGTGCGGATGATCGATTGCTCCGTTGCTTCATCAAAAGTAATTTCATTATTTATGTACTGGAAGAGTTGTTGGGCACCAATTGCTTGAAATCCTGGTAGTGTTTTTGACCATTCTGATTTATTACTTGTTACTTCATCCAAAGCCCCGTTATTAATCATATTGTGAAATCTATTCGATATTCGTTCGTTTAGTTCTGAAATTTCAATATTTATAACAAAAGAATTTTCTTCTCGGAATTCAACTAATGGTTTTGATTTTTTTTTGTGCCACTCGCTTAGGCCTATTCCAGTTTGTTTTAGAACTTCTATGGCCCGAAGTACTCTAACAGGATTTCGTATATCTATCTTTCTAAATGTTTTAATATCATGGGTTTCTAACCAATTTGCTAGTTTTTCTATACCTTGTGAGGAATGCCAGTTATCTATTTCAGCCTGTAAGTGACTATCTATGCCAGGAATTTCACTCAGCCCATTAATTAGGCTAGTAAAGTATAATCCTGTTCCTCCAACAATTATTATCGGAGTATCGTTAAAATTTGTTAAGATTTTCTTTACATCTCTTAACCAGTGTCCAACCGAGTATTGTTCTTTGATTGAAACGGTTCCATATAAAAAATGGGGCACTTCTTCTTCTTCAATTTGTGTTGGTCTTGCTGTTAACACTCTCCAATTGTTATATATTTGTAGGGCATCTGCATTTATTATTATGCCACCAGTTTTTCTTGCATAATCCATAGCTAATTTTGATTTGCCTGATGCAGTTGGACCACATAACAATATTGGCAAGTGTTTTTTGGCTTTTTCTAGCATTTTGTTTTACTAATTCATTTAAATACTGCAGTTTTCAATTCATTAAGTTTAATTACTTTAAGCCAAACATTTTGACAAATGTATTATATTTAGAAAAATCTTCATTGTATAATTGCTGATATTTGTTATGAGATGAAGCACATCTACGCGAAAGAGGTTTTTATGCTAGAAATATCATCCGCTGATAAGATAAAAAAATATAAGCGAGTGATGTTAAAAATTTCGGGAGAGGCGTTAATGGGTGACCAAGCATATGGTTTACATCCGCCTACAGTGGAAAGAATAGCAGGTGAGATAAAAAAAGTTCACGCACTTGGAACTCAAATATGCATGGTTATTGGGGGCGGAAACATATTTCGAGGCCTTCAAGGATCTGCGCAAGGTATGGAAAGAACTACGGCTGACTATATGGGTATGCTTGCGACTGTGATGAACGCTTTAGCGATGCAGAGCGCCCTCGAGGCATTAGACATAAACACTAGAGTTGTCTCTGCGATCCCAATGGATCAAGTTTGCGAACCATATATTAGACGTCGTGCAGTACGTCATTTAGAAAAAAGCCGTGTTTGTATATTTGCAGCTGGTACTGGTAATCCATATTTCACAACTGATACAGCAGCAACTTTAAGAGCCTCTGAAATGGCGTGTGAGGCAATATTTAAGGGTACCAAGGTTAATGGGGTTTATAATAAAGATCCTAGTCTTTACGAGGATGCTGAAAGGTTTTCCGAGATTACTTATGACGAAGTTCTGCAGAAAAATCTAAAGGTAATGGATGCATCCGCAATTGCATTAGCTCGAGATAATAATTTACCGATAGTTATATTTTCTTTAAATGATCCGGGAGGTTTGGCTTGCATACTCAGGGGTGAGGGGACGTATACGTCAGTAAATGAATAACAATTAATTATTATGAACGGAGTCGAGATGGCTGATGAAGGTATTGAAATTGACTTAGAAAATTTAGAAAAACGAATGGATGGTGCTCTGTCTTCATTAAGAAATGAGTTTTTATCCTTGCGAACTGGTAGAGCATCCGCCTCAATGCTTGATCCGATTAATATGGATTCTTACGGGTCACTTGTTCCTTTAAGTCAGTGTGGAACTATTAATGTTCCGGATCCGAGAATGATAACTGTAAATATTTGGGATAAATCTTTAGTGAGTGCTGCTGAAAAAGCTATAAGAGATTCCGGTCTGGGTATTAATCCAGTCATTGATGGAACAATTATCCGGTTACCTATTCCTGAGCTAAATGAAGAAAGAAGAAGGGAATTAACGAAGCTTGCTGCAACTTATGCAGAGAATGCCCGAATTGCAGTCAGAAATGTAAGACGTGATGGGATGGATCAAATTAAAAAAGCAAAAAATTCTGGAATGGGCGAGGATGATCAGAAAATTTGGTCCGATGAAATTCAAGAGGTTACCAAAGCTGGGATTAACAATATTGATAGTGCGCTCGAAACAAAGCAAGCTGAAATAATGCAAGTTTAATAGTCTTCATTTGATAGTGAGAAAGAATTTTGCCTAAAGCGTTAAAGTTTAGTGATTTATATTTGCGCGTGTTATCTGCTCTTGTAATTTTATGTGTAGCGGTTTCATGCATATATCTAGGGAATATTTTCTATGTTTTGCTGCTTCTATTTTTAACGGCAGTAATTTTTTTTGAAGCAAATGCTCTGATTAATATAAATCCAAATTTTTGGAATAACTTAGTTTTAGCGGCTTTAGCTGTCGGCTGCTTGAGCATATTTGTTTTTTATGACTTTTATTGGAAATATATTTTATTATTTTTGCCACCAATTTTTCTTAGCATTAATAGTCGCTCGAACCGCTTGTTGGGTTTTCTGACAGGAATTTTAATAGTTACTGCAATATCAACTTATTTGGAATTAAAATTACATTTCAGTAACTTGGTTATATTTTGGCTAATTACTTGTGTTATTGCCTCCGATGTGGCCGGATATTTTATTGGTCGCATCATTGGAGGTCCAAAAATATGGGTTATGATAAGCCCAAATAAGACTTGGTCTGGCACTCTGGCTGGGTGGCTGTTTGCTTCATTAGTAGGTTTATTATTTTTTCTTTATTATAATCTTGAACCCCAAATTATTATTTTAAGTTTTATTGTGGCCATTTTTTCCCAGGGGGGTGATTTTTATGAGAGCTGGCTAAAAAGACGGACCGGAAAAAAAGACAGTTCTCAATTAATACCAGGACATGGGGGGGTTCTAGATCGTTTCGATGGAATAATTGGTGGAGCAATTGGTTTGAAGGTAATTTTACTCTTTGGCAGTCATTCAATCTTGGCTTTTTAATGGGAAGACGTAAGATATCAATTTTTGGTTCTACGGGCTCGATTGGCTGTAATACCGTTAAATTATTATTACAACAGGGTGGTTCTAGTAATTACGATATCCAAGTTCTTACTGGTGGAAAAAACGTAAAAGTATTGGCGGATCAAGCGATTAAATTAAAAGCCAAAACGGCTGTTACTGCTCATGATGAAAAATTAAATGAATTAAGGTTTTATCTAAAAGATTCTGAAATTAATGTTGCTGCTGGTAAGAAAGCTTTGATAGATTGTTCCCAT
>Ga0208970_1000044_pt1 | contig 40398 bp, 36 predicted proteins | sample AOAMet2_C49A8_35_2_FD_188078 | JGI IMG/M metagenome (GOLD analysis project Ga0208970, IMG submission 188078) | Ammonia-oxidizing marine microbial communities from Monterey Bay, California, USA - C0912_C49A8_35 (SPAdes) | ecosystem: Environmental > Aquatic > Marine > Intertidal zone | place...
TGTTGGCGGGGTTGTGTCGGCCACACCAATTTCACGTACTGTAAAGGTTGAAGAGGAAGCGCTAATAGCGTTGTCCGCATCATCTTCAACTGATGCAATGGCTACATAAACTACTTGCTCACTGGAAAAATCACTATCGGGAGTGATGGTAATAATTTTTTTCGTTGAATCAATTCTAGCATTAAAGGAAATATTATTTCCACTCGCATTATTCTCCTTAAGTACAATAAGAGGATTTACAAGATCAGAGTCTGTTATTGGATCGTCATTGGTTTCTCTCATTGCTTCATTAAATGTTAGCTCTATTACTGCGTTTATAGGAACGTTAATGTCTCCATTAAGAGGACTAAATTCTAGTGTAGGGGTGATTGTATCTTTCGCTGTAAAAGAGATTGAACTGGCAGTATTTGGATTTCCAGAACTGTCTTCAACCGAGGCCTCTATAGCAGCATAAACCACTTGCTCACTTAAAAAATCACTCGTCGGATTAATGGTAATAATCTTTTTTGCTACATCAATTGTTGCATCAAAGGGGATATCAGAGCCATTAACGTCATTTTTTTTAAGTGTAATAAGTTCTTTAACAATGGAATTTGTAAGTGCTGTTCCATTATTATCGTTTTGTCTGACTGCCTCGTTAAATGTCAGTGTAATATTAGAATCGATGGCGACCCCAGTTTGTGAATTTGTAATATTCCAATTGTGGGTTGGTCCCTGAGTATCTGCTGCTGTAAAACTCGCTGAAGCGACACTACCCAATGCAGTGTCGCATGAATTTTCGACACCAGTTGATATAGCCACATAAATCACTTGCTCGCTTGAAAAATTGCTCGTTGGATTGATGGTAATAATCTTTTTTGTCGTATCAATGCTAGCAATGAAAGGTATAGCAGCACCATTTGTGTCAGTTTCTTTAAGTGTAATTAGATCATTTACAAGATCAGAGCTTTCGATTGCATCGTCATTGGTTTTTCTTATAGCAGTGTTAAATGTCATTGTAATATTTGAATTAACTGAAACGCTGGTTTCGTTGTTTTGTGGATCAAAAACTAAAACTGACGGTGTGAGGGTTGTTGCTATTGCGCCAGTCCCTTTTGTCGTACTTCCACCAACAGTCATTCCCAAACAGTTAGTATACCACGTGCCTGACGAGGTGATTTCAAAATCATTGTCGATATCAATGGCATTTACCGATTGTGCACCTTTGGTTCCTCCTAAGGTGACATCATAAAAATCATTATTGCTTCCTGTTCCGCCTGTAACAATGAGTGAATCACCATCAAAAGTGACTTTTCCTGTGCCAGAAATAAAGCTGTCATTGTTTGTCCAGTTTCCAGCAACATTAATGTCATTACTGGCCGCATTTAGAGTGCCATCGATAATTGTTAAGGATCCATTTACGTCTAAATCATTGTTAAGCGTCATCGTGCCAGAAGTATTAATAGTAAGATTGTGGTATGTGTTACCGTATTTGAGACCGGTTGCGGTTCCATCATAGGTAATAGTTCCTGAATCAGTGTCTTTTGTTGTAATTGAGAGCGTTTCACTTCCAGATAGTTGCAAATTACCGTTATTAACGAGAGTTGACGCAGTTAAACTATTTCCATTAATATCAAGAGTTGCTCCTGGTCTAATTCTTAATATATTAGAAATATTGGCGCTCCTAAGGAGAGAGACACTGGAATTTGAGATTGTCAGCTTATAAAAGTTTGCTTTGCTATCTATTGTTTGAGCTGAAGTGCCATTAAACTCAACAGTTCCAGTACCAGGAACCAAATTGTTTGCATTGCCCAAACCTAAATTGCCTCCGATTTCAATATCATTACTTTGGGCTCGAATTTTGCCAACTCCCCAGGCTGTCAAATTATTCTCAATCTTAATATCATTTGTGGTTATGGTTACATTTTTATTTCCTGTTTTAGTTAAATTATAAAAATTTCGATCAGTTCCAGGACCAGCATCAATCCGTATGGCTGCTCCGACCGTTCCTCCATATCGAGGTGTCATGGTAACTGTTCCATTATTATGTTTAAATGTACCACTATTATATAGATTAAATCCGCCTTTAAGAATAAAGCGATTATAACCTCCATCTGGTGCAGTAAGAGTTCCCCAGATGTGCAGGTTGTTTCTAACTTTAATTTTGCTTCCACTACCACTGGCAGTTACAGTGCCTCCACTATAAAGATAAAAATCCTTCCAGGTCTGTAAGAATGAGTTCCCTGGCAGCGAGATTGTACCATTATAAATGACCAGGTTGTTTTTTGAGCCTAAATTGTAGCCATTCAAATTAATTGTACCAGTATAGGTTCCAGTAACTTTGAGTTGATTGATCTTGGTTACATTTGCACCAAGCTTTACGTTTACAGAGCTATTAGAGTCAAAAATAGCTTTATCACTAGCTCTATTGGGAACTGAGAAACCACCTGATCCACCTGATTGGTTGGACCAATTCGCATTATCATGCCAAAACTTATCTACCCCGTCATTAACTGCAACCCAGTATCTATCGGCTGCATCGGCTGAAATTGAGACCATAAAATAAATAAAGGTAATCAAAATAACTGATGATATTTTATATTTTTTGTTACTCAAAATAATCTCATAATCTCATAATCTCAAAGTTAGACAGCTGTAAAACCTTAACCGTAGTCTGTATTCACACCAAAATAATTTGGGGTTTATGAACGTGTTTTCTATTTTTTTGTGTCACTTATTATTTACATAATCAGTGAACTTCCCCCAAAGCCCTAGTTGTCAGAGATTATAAGTTTAGAAGTAATATAATTTCAATAAAAATATTAAAATTTGTTTCTTAAATGCTACTATAATAAAAGTGTATGAATTATTTTTAGCGTATTAATACCTCAAATAAAATTTAGATCGTTGGATATTAATCCTTGCAATATTTTCAACATTATCGTTACCATTTTAAAACCTTTGAATATCAGTGGAGATTAAATGCCAACACAAAGTTTAATGTTTCCTGAACTTTTCAAACCAATTGTAATTCGCAATACTAAAATTCGAAACAGAATTGTGTCAACAGGTCATGATACAACAATACCATCAGACGGAACCGTTAATGATGCTTTGGTAGCTTATCATGAAGCTCGCGCAAAAGGGGGTGTTGGTTTAATTGTGGCGCAGGTTACTGGAGTGCACGAAAGTGCAAGATATACTAATCATGTTTTGATGGGTACGGATGATGAATGTATTTATGGTTTTACCAAGCTTGCGAAAACCATTCACAAAGAAGGTGCTAAGCTTATAGTACAACTTTTCCACCCAGGAAGAGAAATGACTGAGAGCTTAGATGGTACAGCACCAATTGCGTGGGCACCTTCTGTTTCCCCGAGTGAACGTTTTCATGTTATACCAAGGGCAATCACAGAGGAAATGATTCAAGAAATACTTGATGGTTACGGAAAAGTTGCAAAGAGATTAGAGAAGGCTGGTGTTGACGGTGTGGAAATCGTGGCAAGCCATGGTTATTTACCAGCTCAGTTTTTAAATCCAACAGTAAATCGCAGAGAAGATAAATGGGGTGGATCTGACGAAAATCGTAGAAGATTTTTAGTAGAGGCTATTAGTAAAGCAAGAGCTACAACGGGCTCAGAATTTATTGTCGGTTTGAGAATTTCTGGTGATGAGCAATATGAAGATGGGTTTTCTAAATCATCGACCTTAGAAACAATCAAATCCTTAACAACTGATATTGACTATGTATCGTTAGTTGATGGAACTTCAGCAACCTTAGGTGGCTCGGTACACATTGTACCACCGATGTATTATGAACCAGGATATGTTGCCCCTTTTTCGGCAAGGTTAAAGGAAATCATTGATATCCCGGTTATTGTTACAGGTAGAATAAATCAACCCCATGAGGCGGAGAAAATTCTAACGAATAATAATGCGGATATGTGTGGAATGACCCGTGCAATGATTTGTGATCCATTAATGCCAATAAAAGCAAAAAATGGAAATTCTGATGACATTCGTGCCTGTATTGGTTGTAATCAGGCATGTATCGGCCATTTTCATAAGGGACATGCCATTTCATGCATACAATATCCTGAGACTGGTCGAGAGTTAGAGTTTACTAATAAGCCCCAGGCAAAAAGTTCTCTAAAAGTTGTTGTTGTTGGAGGAGGTCCAGGGGGGATGAAAGCTGCTTCAGTTGCTGCTGATCGTGGTCATGAGGTGAGTTTGTATGAAGCTAATTCTCAACTTGGTGGACAAGCGCGGCTCGCTCAATTGTTGCCCAATAGATCAGAGTTTGGTGGAATTATAACTAATCTATCTCGCGAGCTCGACTCTTCTGGGGCGAGGGTAACTACCGGTGTGAGTTTAAATGCTGAAAAAATTAAACAGCTCAATCCAGATGTGGTAATTTTAGCAACTGGTGCAAAACCACTTTGGCCAATAGATCTAAGCAATGAAGGAGAAGGTCAGGTATGTGATGCTTGGCAAGTTTTAAAAGGGGAAGTTAACGTTGGCAGTTCTGTCTTAATCCATGACTGGAAAGGCGATTGGATTGGGATGGGTGTGGCGGAACATTTAGCGCAAAATGGCTGTAAAGTCCGACTTGCTGTCAACGGCCTCTATGCTGGTGAAACTTTGCAATCGTATGTGAGGGATTCTAATGCTGCGCGATTACATGATTTGGGCGTAAAAATTATTCCCTACGCTCGTCTTTATGGGAGGGATGAAGACAGTGTTTATCTTCAACATACAGTCCATGGTGCTGCTATAATTGAAGAAGAGGTGGATACTCTAGTTCTTGCTCAGGGTCATACTCCAGAAAATAGCTTGGAAGAAGAATTAAATGATTATTTAGGTGAGGTAATTTCTATTGGTGACTGTCAAATGCCTCGAACTTGTGAAGAGGCGGTTCTCGAAGGATTGAGAGCTGCCCATAATTTGGGTTAATCAATAACAGAATTATGCTAAAGACTTATTATCCAAATTTTGAGCCATCTTCTGGTTATATGACAGAGACTGTTCAACGGGCATATATTTCTAAAGCGATAGAAATAAATGTTCTGCCTAAAGAAGCACATCGAATGCCTGAAATAATATCATTAGTGGCCTCTAATGATTCACAAAAGCCGATTCAGTTTTGGCAATTATTTTCAGTATTAGGGCAAAACAACATCGTGAGGATTGTGCATAAATTTTATGACCGAGTGTATAAAGATGAGCCTTGGTTTACATCTGTTTTTGCTCGTATAGGTGACGCCTCACATCATATGCGAACGCAAGCTTCAATGTGGCTCGATGTTATGGGAGGGGGGCTTTTCTATCACGGGGCAGAGTTTAGATTAAATTTCCATCACCAACACAATGCTTTTGAAATTATGAACGAGAAAGGCGCTGAACGATGGCTGAAACTTATGATTGAAACTCTTAATGAATCTGAACAGTATATGACTAATGATAGCCGGGTTCGAACTAGTGTTAATACATTTCTTACACATTTTATGGAAAAATATATGCTCGATTTTGACTTTCAAATTGATGAATTATTTGGCCCCGTCAATAAACCGATCATAAGAAAAATCAATTTTCTTAATATGACAGATGTCGCAATAGAAGATCTTTCAGAGATAGAGCTGAGAGAAGGGCTCGCTGGCCGGGGTGTCAACTTGGAAAAAAACGTAGGCAAAGCCGAACTAATTAGAATAGCAAAGAATCTGTAATTAGAATTATTCTGTATTTTATATTGCAAGTTCAGGATGTTCATAAGCTTTAGGGTATGTCATTGGTTTGATTGGTCCTAAAGGTACCACCTTGTTCCAGGATCTTCCGAAATAACCCTGCCTACAATGCAATAATGAATTACTCTTTTTTACTCCTGGCAGAGCATAAACTCTGCAAAGCCACTTCCAAAGGTGAGGGTAATCCAAAATTTTTGCTCCGTTTAACTTCATTCGAATGTAATAAACTGGATCATGCCTGTATAAAGTTGGAAATAATCGTAAATCGGCTTCAGTAAATTGATCTCCTGTAAGAAACAAGAAACTGTGATGTTTTAACTCGTTATTAAGTTTTTCCAAGGTATTGAAATAATTCGTATAAGCAGTTTTATAAACATTTTGATTTGATGAAAATCCTGCTTTATAAGCACCGTTATTTATATTTGTATAGATTATTTCATTAAATGTATCAATTTTGGATTCAAGTTCTACTGGATACAAATTTACATGTTCGTTGGGGTTTAATTTGCTTCCAAGAGACTCTGAATGCTCATTTAGCATGCGGATAATTTCAGCACTCTCATTTGATACAATTTTTTTAGTCTTCTTGTCATATAATATTGGCAAGGAAGTTTCTTCTGATCCTTCTTTCTGATATATTTGCCTAACAACTCTGAAATTTTGACCTGTCGCTGTTTCATTTGTGCACTCAGAAAGTTTCCTGCCTGTTAAGCTTGCTTTCCGAAGAGGGGCGAATTCCCATTGGTTAGAGCCAAAGGGATGATCTGAATCCGTTCGGTTTGGAAAAGCTATATCCATTGATATACTATCAGCTAAACCTAAAATATTTCGCGCAAGCGTTACTCGATGACACCATGGACAGTTAAGTGCAACAATAATGTGATATCGATTTTCTTCTGGTTTGAATTTAGAGTCATCGCTCAAAAAGTTACGAAACCCACTGGCTCCACGTACAAATTCTCCATCCTTCCGGCGCTTTACTATATTGTTTTGGCGCTCTTCAATGGAGTTATCAACTGACTTTGAATTTCTAGAAGTCATTAAATTAAGTCGCCTCTATATTTATAAATTTTATCCAAACTGAAGTTTCATGATGTGATTTTATTTTTATAAATAAAGTGAGTACTTACAAGGTTAAATTAGAGAGCAAACTGTTCTTTTTAGACCTAATTGTGCAAGGCTTTATAAACTAATGAATGAAAATGGTGTAATAAATGTTCACTGTTTGAAGATCGCTCGGCATCAATCATGTAACGTCCTTGATCAAATCCTGAAGAATGCAATCCTTGCTGAACATATAGGTTTAAGTCGATATCTTCTGGACCTAATTTTTCGTTGAACCAGTTTATGGCCGCCTTACTTAATTTATTCTGAGGACGATTCTTTGGTATATAATGACCAAATCTTAAAAGGGTCTTTTCTGGCCCAATTGGTATCTCGTTAAAGGTTCCAATGGCATCTGCGTAGGGAAAAGCATAAATTACCGTCATTGGCCATAATTGAATATTATAAAACCAATCAGTTTGATAAGTTTGGCCTTCAACTAATTCTCCAAAAGCTGTTTTTGTTGGAACGGGTGGCCCTTTAAAATCCCACCATTTTCCATGAGCATTGAGTTCATATTTGTCAAAATCAATAAGCGCAGCTAAATCTTTATGATGCGGTCCTGATAGTTTGAAATGATATCCTTCGATCGCATTATCTACTATTACTTTCCAATTGGCATCCACCATCATATCAACCTCTTCAATAAAGATTATTTCATCAAGATCTGGAAAATATGGAGACATTGCCTCGTATGCTCCAGGGATGTCATCTGCCAGTGAAGACGCATTAGGATCAAAATTAATAAAGTAAAAACCTGCGAACTCTTCTATTTGAACTTTACTTAACCCCCAATCATCTTTTGAAAATTCTTTCATATTCTCACAACGTGGGGCGTGACGCAAATTCCCGTTAAGATGATAACTCCAGGCATGATAAGGGCATGTTATCATGTTCTTGATATTGCCTCTACGATCTTGGATTAATTGTGTGCCTCTATGTTTACATACATTGTGCATAGCATTTACGGTCTCATCTTCTGCACGAATGACTAAAACGCTTTCTTTCACAATATCGAATTTGACAAAATCTCCAATATTTGGAATCTCAGATTTATGACAAACAAAATGCCATGAAGGGTAAATTATTGTATCAATTTCCCTATCAAAGATTTCTTTATCAAAGAAATAACGTGATGGAAGGGTTAAAGATAAGTCAGGATCGTTACCATCCCATTTGAGTGTTTTTTCGCCTAACGTTGATTTTTTTAAATCTTTCATAATGTCTCCTGTTAACACTAGAAATGTAATCTTCTGACACAAGGAAAGCGCTAAACCAGTTTCCTTTTTATTATTTTCAACATATATTTATTCAGTATTCAATAGATGTAAAAAATTGAATATGTTGAAAGATGGAGTGGATCTATGAACAATGGCTTAATAGAACAGGTAGATCTAAATTTTCTGTTATATGATTGGTTAAACATCGAAGATTTTTTAATTGATAATAATTCGGAAATTGATAGAGAGACCATTGATGCTTTTCTTGATCTATCACACAAACTGGCAAGAGAGCATTTTTTACCTCATTTTAAAAAATCAGATCAAATTGAACCTTATCTTGAAAACGGCCAAGTTAAAGTTCTTCAAGAAATTGGCCAGGCTTTAAAAAAATATACTGAATTAGGTATGTTCTCGGCAGGCTTTTCAGAATCTCTGGGCGGGATGGGCTTTCCCAATACGGTTGCAAATGCTGCCTACACAATACTTGCCGCTGCAAATGGTTCCACGATTGGGTATTCATTATTAACCGTCGCAAATGCTAGATTAATCTCTAACTTTGGTAGTGTTGAGCAAATTAATGAATTTGCTTTGCCGCAAATACAAGGGAAATGGTTTGGGACGATGTGTCTTTCTGAACCTCAAGCTGGGTCAGGTTTGGGCGATATAAAAACCAAAGCTATATTTGAAAAAAGAGATACACTTGGTGAATGTTACAGGTTGAAGGGTAACAAGATGTGGATTTCAGGCGGCGATCAGGACATCTCAGAAAATATTGTCCATTTAGTTCTCGCAAAAGTACCCAATAAGGATGGTATTTTAACTGAGGGTACTGCTGGTATTTCTTTATTTATTGTTCCTAAATATCTAAGTGATGGCACTAAAAACGACATTACTGTAGCTGGCCTGAATCACAAGATGGGTAATCGTGGTATCTCAAATTGTTTATTGAATTTTGGAGAAGAAGAGGGAGCAAAGGGATGGCTGTTAGGTGAGTTAGGTCATGGTTTACAACAAATGTTTATGATGATGAATGAAGCTAGAATTGGGGTTGGTTTTGGTGGAGCAGCTGTAGCATACAGAGGTCATAAGTTAGCTGCTAATTATGCTAAAGAACGTCTTCAGGGCAGAGACGCTAGTAAAAGAGATGATAAGATAATTCCCATCATCGAGCATTCAGATGTTAAGAGAATGTTGTTAGCTTCCAAATCATATGCAGAGGGCTCACTAGCTTTATGTTTATATTGTTCAAAGTTAGTTGATGCTGTGGATGATCCCGATTCTCAAAAACTATTGAGCTTGTTAACCCCTGTTGCCAAAACTTTTCCTGCTGAATTTGGCTTATTAGCAAATGACTTAGCAATTCAAGTCCATGGCGGTTATGGTTACACAAGAGATTTTGACGTCGAACAATTGTATCGAGATAATAGATTAAATCCTATTCATGAAGGCACATCGGGTATTCAATCACTCGATTTGCTGGGACGAAAAATTATTGGAGATTCTGGTAGGGGTTTAAAAATTTTTTCTAAACAAGTTTTGAGAACATGTGATCAAGCTATGAAAACTAGTTTGAAGAGCCAAGCAAGTTACCTGGTTGGGGTAATTGAAACCCTAGAAAGTATCAGCGAGATTTTGATTAATGGAAGAAATAAAAATACATTAGAACACTCTAGTGCTTTCTTAACTGGCTTTGGTCATATCGTAATTGGTTGGATTTGGCTTGATATGGCTGTAGTTGCTCTTTCCAAAAAAAATGTAGATCAGTATAGTCAGTCATTTTTAAGTGGGAAAATTGCGACAAGCCGTTATTTTTTTGAGTGTGAGCTCCCCAAGGCAGAGATGTTATTAAACTTTGTTGCTAAAAAAAGTGATGTGATTTCGTCTGTAAGAGCTGAAATTTTTTAAATATTATAAATTTTCTGGCTGAGACATGCCTAATACATGATACCCGCCATCCACTCTAATAATTTCACCAGTTGTATCCGCACCATAATCTGAAGCTAAATGAACAGCTGTTCCACCTACTGACTCCAAAGTGGCATTTGATCTTAATGGTGCGTTTTGTTCAGTTGTTCGAAATGTTTTTCTTGCCCCTCCGATTGCGGCTCCTGCAAGAGTTCGCATTGGCCCAGGACTGATAGCATTAACACGAATTTTTTGAGGTCCTAAGTCATTTGCTAAATATCTTACTGAGCTTTCCAAGGCCGCTTTTGCCACGCCCATGACATTATAAAATGGAGTCACTCTCGTTGATCCACTGTAGGTTAAGGTCAATAAAGTTCCACCGTCTTGCATAAGTGGTATAGCTCGACGAGCCACATCGATAAAAGAATAGCAGCTAATATCAAGTGAATTTTGAAAGTTTTGTCTGGTAGTGTTGGAAAATCTACCTGTTAATTCAGCTTTATCAGAAAAAGCAATTGCGTGAACAAGAAAGTCTAATTTTCCCCATTTTGCGTTAATTTTGGAAAATGCATTTTCTAGCGAAGCTTCATTTTGCACATCTGCCTCAACCATCAAGTTGGAGCCAATACTTTCTGCTAATGGTTTTAATCTTTTCCCAAAACCCTCTCCTTGATAAGTAAAAGCAAGCTCAGCACCATTTTTATTCATTTCGCGTGCTATTCCCCAGGCTATTGATCTCTCATTAGCCACACCCATAATTAGACCACGTTTCCCACTTAAAAGTTTATCCATTGTATTTACTCATTGCGATCGTAGCGTTTGTTCCACCAAAGCCAAAACTATTTGAAAGGATAGTGTCTATGTTGACCTGGTCCTGTCTTACAGTCGCTATTTCGTCTGCATTTAAGTCTGGATCTATATTTTCTACATTTGCTGAAGCAGCAATGAAATTATTTTTCATCATTAAAATTGAATATATAGCTTCCTGCACTCCTGTGGCTCCCAAACTGTGTCCTGTTAAGGATTTTGTTGAACTTACTGGAGGAGTTGAGCCTTCTCCAAAAATTCGCCTTATTGCTTCAATTTCTGTTACATCTCCAGCGGGAGTAGATGTTCCATGAGCATTTATGTAATTTATATCTCTGTCACCGATTGTACTCATTGCTAAACGCATTGATCTCTCTCCACCTTCTCCAGAAGGAGCTACCATATCATGACCATCTGAGGTTGCTCCATATCCAGTGACTTCTGCATAGATCTTTGCTCCGCGTGTGAGTGCGTGATTTAGCTCTTCCAGTACGACCACTCCACCACCACCTGCGATAACAAATCCATCACGGTTTGCATCAAAGGCTCTTGAAGCTTTTTCAGGCGTATCATTATATTTTGAGCTCATAGCGCCCATCGCATCAAAAAGACAAGATAGTGACCAATCTAACTCCTCTCCACCGCCAGCAAAGATAATATCCTGTTTGTTCATTTGTATTTGTTCGACGCCATTACCAATGCAATGCGCTGAGGTCGAGCAGGCAGATGTTATAGAATAATTTACACCTTTGATTTTGAATGGAGTGGCAAGACAAGCTGAATTTGTTGATGACATGCACCGCGTTACCATAAATGGGCCCATTCGTTTTGGCGCGCCTTTCTCAATAACTGTCTGATGAGCTTTTAATAAGTTTGATGTGGAGGGCCCACCCGAACCAACAATTAAACCTGTTCGCTCACTAGAAACCTCTTTTTCTTCTAGACCACTATCTTTGATGGCCTGCTCCATTGATAAGTAGTTAAAAGCAGCGCCCGGACCCATAAATCGCATTTGTCGTTTATCTATATGATCTTCCAATATAATTTTTGGGACACCATGGACCTGGCTTCTGAAACCATTTTCAGCGTATTCTGGAGCTGAAACAATACCAGATTTTCCATCTATAAGCGAATTTAAGACTTCGCTTTGGTCATTTCCTATTGACGATATGATACCAATGCCAGTTACGACTACTCTTCTCATTAAATCCTCTTATTCTTTAAATAGACCAACTTTCATATCAGTCGTAGTATAAATAGTTTTACCATCAGCCAGCATTTCTCCATCTGCCATCGCTAATTTTAATTTTCGGTCAATGACCCGTGTGAAATTTATAACATAGGTTAACCTTTTTGTGGAGGGTGTTACCATTCCAGAAAACTTTACCTCGCCAACTCCAAGGGCTCTTCCTCTACCTTCCATTCCGCGCCAACCAAGATTAAAACCAGTTAATTGCCACAAGGCGTCTAAACCCAAACAGCCAGGCATCACCGGGTCACCTGGAAAGTGACATTTGAAAAACCAAAGATCTGGTGAAATGTCTAATTCAGCCAAAACATGGCCTTTTTTTGATGACCCTAGGTCATCAGAAATCTCCGTAATACGATCCATCATCAACATTGGTGGTTCTGGTAATTGTGGGTTTCCAGGACCAAACAACTCACCACGAGCACATTTTAAGAGGTCTTCCTTATCAAATTGGTTTGGAAATTGTACCATTTCCGAAGTCCTCCTTCGTGGATTTTTAAAAATTATTTACCTCCTAGCACTGTGACTTGGTGTGAAGCAAGAGTGCGTTAAGCGTAAAATTATTTGAATTTTTAATCTTTTGACTGCATATTGTATGTAAGTAGCCAAAAGTTGAGTCGATAAATGCATAACTCTAGTGAAATTAATACTATAAATTGGTTAAAAAAGTCCAATTTAAGACCTACAAAGCAACGCTTGGCGGTGGCTGAGGCACTGATCGGCGATGGAAATGATAGGCATGTAACGGCTGAAAGTCTTTTTTCTTCAGTAAACAAATATGGAGAAGCAATTTCATTAGCGACTGTCTATAATACACTCAATACGTTTCGTGATGCTGGATTATTAACTGAAGTTGTGGTGGACCCTCATAAGTCATATTTCTGTACGAGAGTTGATGATCATCCTCACTTTTATTGGGAGGATAAAGGCTTATTAACCGACGCTCCTAATGATAAATTACAAATGACGGGGATACCAGAAGCTCCAGAGGGAGCTGAGATCTCTAAGGTTGATGTAGTTATAAGGTTGAGAGCAAAGTAACTGGAGATTTAACTCTATGCTATCAGAGCAATGTTTCAGACAACTTGAAATCTTTAGGAATAAGTAAATTATCTTTAGATAATTCCTGAATATCTCTATGACCACATAGAGCCATTGTCATATCTAATTCTTTATGAATGATTTCTAATGCTTTACTCACACCAACTTCTCCAGCAGCGCCTAAACCATAGATGTAGGACCTTCCAATGTAAGTTCCCTTCGCACCTAAAGCTATTGCTTTCAAAACATCTTGTCCCGATCTTATTCCCCCATCCATATGTACTTCTAAATCTGAACTTACAGCTTCTAAAATATCTGGTAGAATACGAATACTGCTACTTGCGCCATCGAGTTGTCTACCCCCGTGATTTGATACTATTATTGCATCTACCCCACATTGTTCCGCTCTCTTGGCATCGTCTACATCTAAAATACCTTTCAAAATCAACTTGCCTCCCCACATTTTTTTTATTTTCTCTACAGCTGTCCAATCAAGTGTGAGATCAAATTGATTTGCTGTCCATTCCATCAACGAATTTACATTTGTGACACCTTTCACATGGCCAACAATATTACCAAATGATTTTCTTCTTGTACGAAGCATTTGCGAACACCAAATGGGTTTCGTGGCAGTATTAATTAAATTTTTTAAACTAATCCTTAATGGTACTGAAAGACCATTCTTGATATCTAGATGCCTTTGCCCAAGCAACTGCAAGTCTAGAGTTAGCACCAAAGCAGAGCAATTTGCATTTCGAGCTCTCTCTATTATAGCTGCAAGAAAGTCTTCATCCTTCATTACGTATAACTGAAACCAAAATGGTGACGTGGTATTATCGGCTACATCCTCAATAGAGCAGATTGACATTGTTGAAAGCGTGTATGGAATTCCAAATCTTTCTGCGGCTTTGGCGGCTTTTATTTCACCATCTGCTGATTGCATGCCAGTCAAACCTACTGGCGCCAACGCAACTGGCATGGCAACCTCTTGCCCTATCATCGTTGATTTTGTGGACCTATTTGACATGTCCACTGCAACTTTTTGACGTAATTTTAAAAGACTAAAGTCTGAGGAATTTTCTTTCAGGGTTTGCTGTGTCCAAGATCCACTTTCTGTATAATCATAAAACATTTTTGGAACTTTAGCTCTATATTGAGTGCGAAGATCCTCTATAGTTGTAATTTTTCGCATAAGTCACTTCTTCTTTATATTTATATTTTTCAGAGATTCAAAGATGTTTGAAACTCAAACTCTAGACTAATTTCCAAGTTAATTAAAAAGTTATGCTTTATGCGCTCCATCTGTCAATGATTTTACAAACTCCAGAATTTCTTTAACAGATTTCTGTTTTCCAACCATATCAACAATTGCAGAACCGACAACAACTCCATCAGCAACACTGGCAATTTCAAAGGCAGCTTCTGGTGTTGTCACACCAAAGCCGACAACTATTGGTAAGTTTGTGGACTTCTTGATGGTTTGCACCTCTGGTCCCACATTTCCAGATTTTGCTGAAGCAGCGCCTGTGATTCCTGTTATGGATACATAGTAAACAAATCCTGAGGTGTTTGATAACACTTTTGGTAATCGTTTGGAATTTGTTGTTGGGGTTGCTAAACGAATAAAATTGATATCAAACTTTGCTGCTGGAATACATAATTCTTCGTCTTCTTCTGGCGGCAAGTCCACAACAATTAATCCGTCTACACCAGCATTCTTTGCGTCTTTCAAGAAATCATCAACTCCATAACTATAAATAGGGTTATAATAACCCATCAATACGATTGGTGTATCATCATTAAGAATTCGAAACGATTTTACCATTTCTAGCGTTTTTCTAACGGTCATCCCGTGGGCTAGAGCTCTTTGACCTGCCAGTTGAATTGTTGGTCCATCAGCCATTGGGTCTGTAAATGGCAATCCAAGTTCTATTATGTCAACACCAGCTCCAGGTAGACCTTTAAGAATTTCCAATGATTTTTCGTAACTACTATCACCAGCCATAATGTAAGAAATAAAAGCCTTCTTTTTTTCAGATTTTAATACTTCGAATGTATTGTAAATACGGCTCATTAATTTTTCCTTTGCACTGCTACTCTCTGTTTAAGAAATATTTAATAAAATGCAATGTATAGATCGTTATTAATTTTGTATGTATGTTAACTTGCTATTGACCGTCACCAGTTCACTGAACTACATGGCCTAAGGAATTATTACTGGAAACGTGCAAATGGGTTTTAAAACAGGGATAGTGGGTTTACCGAATGTGGGGAAGTCTACATTATTTAACGCCTTAACGAGAACCGCGGCCGCTCAAGCAGCAAACTTTCCATTCTGCACAATTGAACCCAATATTGGAGAAGTTTCAGTTCCTGATGAAAGATTGGATAAGTTAGCTGATATGGCAAAATCTGCTAAAAGACTTCCAGCAAGAATGACTTTTGTAGATATTGCAGGATTAGTAAAAGGAGCCTCTAAAGGTGAAGGTTTGGGTAACCAATTTTTAGCTAATATTAGAGAGACGGATGCGGTTGCTCATGTTCTGAGGTGCTTTGACGATAGTGATGTAACCCATGTTGAAGGAAAAGTGGATCCAGTTGCTGATGCTGAAACAATTGAAACTGAATTGATGTTAGCTGATATCGAAAGCATTGAAAAAAGATTGCAAAATCTAAGTCGAAAAATAAGAGGCGGTGAAAAGGAAGCTGTCGAGCAGGATAGATTGCTTAGGTTAGCTTTAGGGGTATTGGAAAATGGTCAACCCGCAAGAACTTTGAATATTGTGGAAGAGGACTTTCGCACTTGGGATATGCTTCAGCTTTTAACTGCTAAACCTATTTTGTATGTTTGTAATGTCGATGAGGAAAAAGCTGCTAGCGGAAATACTTATTCTGAAGCAGTAGAGAAGATGGCTAAAACTCATGGAGCTGCCTCAGTTGTGATTTCTGCAGCGATTGAAGAGGAAATCAGTCAATTAGAGAGTGAAGAAGCTAACATGTTTCTTGAAGAGATGGGATTAGATCAACCAGGTCTAAATAAATTAATTGAGGCTGGCTATGATCTGTTAGAATTGCAAACATATTTTACTTGTGGGCCAAAGGAAACACGAGCTTGGACAATACAAAAGGGGGTATCAGCTCCACAGGCGGCAGGAGTAATACATGGTGACTTTGAAAAAGGCTTTATTCGCGCTGAAACGATTGCGTTTGAAGATTATATCGCGTTGGGAGGTGAAAGTGCCGCGCGAGATGCAGGAAAATTAAGAGCAGAAGGAAAGAGTTATATTGTTCAGGATGGAGATGTTATGCATTTTCTTCATAGTAATTAGTGGTCCCAATAAAGTCGCGTTGGATTTTCAACCAATAATTTTACTTTTAGTTCCTCTGTTGGTGCTATTTCATCCAAAATATTAACGAGCTGCCCATCATCAGGCATATGTGACTTCATATTTGGATGAGGCCAATCTGTACCCCATAAAACTCGGTCTGAATAGTTTTCTACTAGTAACCTCATAAAAGGTAAAATATCAGAATAATTTTGTTCTGGTCCTTCCCTTGATAATCGTTCTGGACAACTTGTTTTGCACCAAAACTTATTATTTTCCATTAACTTCTGAAACAAATTGAATTCCATGCTGTCTAGACCTTTTGATACATCTGGGCGAGCCATGTGATCAAACACAATATCAGTTGGTAAAGATTTGAGGAAAGGTATTAATTCTTCTAAGTCTTGTGCCTCGAGATATACAACGATGTGCCACCCTAAGTCAGCAATTGTTTTTGCTATTTTTTGAAATATTTCTCTTGGCGTGTTGTCGACCAATCTTTTTACAAAGTTAAATCGAACGGCTCGAACCCCCGCTTCATCCAGACGATTTAAGTCGGCTTTAGTAACCTGTGGCGAAACAACAGCGACACCTCTCGCTAGATCATTTGACGATAATAGTGTGTCTTCCAACGCGTCATTATTAGTTCCGTGGCATGATGCTTGGACAATTACATTTTTTTCAAAACCTAAAAAGTCACGAAGTTTAAAAAGTTTCTCTTTTGACGCATCGCATGGTGTATATTTGCGTTCTGGAGCGAAGGGAAATTTATTTGCTGGACCAAAAACATGGCAGTGAGCATCAACTGCGCCTTTAGGTAAGTTTATTGTTGGTTTTGATGGGTTTGGGTGGAAGGGTAGCCAATCGGGGTCCATAATAATTTTCCTTTTAATTCAGATCGCTAAAAACAAGTCCATCTAAGAGTTTCCGGGCTGTTCTCAGAATAGCAGTAGAGCTTATTTCTTTATCTTTGAAACTGACAACTATTTGAGTTTGACCAGAAGGATGTTCAACTGAACAAATTTTTGTGTCTCCATTTGGTATTGAAGAGATTTTAGCTGTAATGGTTTGGTCTAATAGACAAGCTGTTGCAATGCTAACTGCACCAAATACCCCAATAGATGAATGACATCGGTGTGGTATAAAAGTTCTAGTATTTATTATGCCACCAGCTTTTGAAGTGCTAACTATAGTCATTTTTGGCACAGTTTTTTTACTTACATCCCCTAAGTTCATTAGCTGACCACAGGATTTGCGTAATTCTTCTAAAATTTTCCGTAGTTCTAAGTTTTTCTCGAGAACTTCTGTGTCTTCATACCCAGTTATTTTTAGATCTGAGGCTTTAATAATTACACATGGCATTCCATTATCGATCATAGTCACATTTAAACCATTCACCGTATCTATTTGATTACCTGTTGGTAATAAGCGGCCACACATAGAGCCAGCTATATCTAAGAATTCTAGAGGGATTGGGGAACTTGGTCTTGGGACGCCATCTATCTGAGTATTACCATCATACACTACTTTAGAGCTTGTTGTTTGAACCGTGGCAATAGCGATTTGACCTGTATTTTCCATAAATATTTTAACTTTTGTTTCACTTTTACCTTCTTGAGGTTTCACTAAGCCGCGTTCTATTGAAAATGGTCCTACTCCGGCTAAAATATTACCACAGTTTTGCATGTCTGAGACCAATGCTTCATCGACAGAAACTTGAAGGAATAGATACTCTACATCTACATTTTGTTTTTTTGATTTTGAGACGATTGCGACTTTTGATGTTAAAGGGCTTCCCCCTCCAACGCCATTTATTTGTAATTTGTCAGGTGATCCAAAAACGGATAGGAGGAACTTATCTCTTTCTTTCTTATCGGAAGGTATATCATCTTTCAAAAAATAAAGACCTTTTGATGTGCCTCCTCGCATCCACATGGCAGAAACACCATTAGACATATTTTAAACCATGTTTTTTTAACTTTTCACGCATTTTATATATATCAAGACCTAATTCACCGCTCGCCAATCTCTTACGTTTTTCTATTTCTAGCGCTTCACGTTCCTTGGAGAGCTTCAGAACGTTTTCCGCTTCAGAACGTTTAACAATACAAACGCCATCATCATCGGCTATAATCACATCACCAGCGTCTACTTTTGCACCTGCACATTCTATTGGAATATTTACTGATCCGATCACTTCCTTAACAGTGCCTTGCGCATTATGGGCTTTACACCAGACGGGAAAATCCATTTTTCTTAGGTCAGCAATATCTCTACATCCCGCATCAATTATTAGTCCTTTGCATCCACGTGCTATGGCGGATGTGGCTAATAGATCGCCAAAATATCCAGCATCTGAGGGAGCAGTGGTTGCTAAAATTAGGATATCACCTGGGTTTATTTGCTCAATTGCTACATGAAGCATCCAATTATCTCCAGGTGGTGCAAGAATAGTTAAGGCAGAACCAGCTATTCGTTTGCCAGAAATAATAGGAGAAATATAGCTTGAAAGTAATCCTCTCTGACCCTGCGCTTCGTGTATAGTTGCAACCCCGCAATCGGCCAAACCATCAATTATATTTTGATCGACTCGATCAACATGTTGTTGAACAATTCCACTCATTATAATTCATCCTTACAAACTGGATAGACAGTTTCGAAGGCTTCAGCATACTCTGCGGGCCGACCACCTGCCATTCCTCCAGAGTTTCTTCTGAAATGATTACCTCTATTTTCAGCAACATTTGTGTAATAATTCCATAGATGGTGTTGTCCTTCCATACACTCTATTGCTTTGCGCTTATTATCCCAAACATCAGTGATATCTAAAAATACGTCAGGTTTCCATCCCATTTGCTCTGTTTGATGTGGTTCAAACAAATATAGTTGAGGAGCTCCTAACACCTTTTCGCCAGGATTGTGTCCCCATGCTTGAGCAATCATGCGAGTTTCCATTGCAACTTTTGTCATTAACATATGGTCTGTATTATATTGATCATACTTTGAATGACTCATCATAAAATTTGGTTGAGTTTTACGTATTAAATCGACTATTTTATACTTTGCTTCCTTGTCGATCTCCAATGGATAATCTCCAAGATCCATGAAAATAATATTATGAGCATTTAAAGCTTTAGCCGCGTTTTCTGCTTCTTTCCTTCGATTGGCTTTTACTTTTTCAAGTGTCATGCCATCTTGTTTCCAGAGCTTTGCACTTTCGCCTTTTTCCCCGAAAGACATACAGGCTATTGTCACTTCGTAACCTAATTTTTGATGTAATGCTATTGCACCACCGCAGCGCCAAACAAAATCAGCAGCGTGAGCGGATAGAATCAATGCAGTTTTTTTATTGTTCATAATATCACTCTCAATTTTCTTAAGTATAACTATTATTCCTCAATAAAGTTTTGTTTAATTTTACCTCGATAAAGCGCGGTTAACTCGTCAGGTACTTCGCTGCCATCAAAAAGAAATGGCAATATACCTTTCCCCATGGATCTAGTTCGCATATTTTTAATATCATCTTCTGACTTTGTTACTCTTTGGGCTAGTCTTCTACCCCATTGGGCTAAAAAACCATACAGACGATTAATCTCATCCGCATATTCTTCAGTCTTGGCTAAATCATGAAATTCATCAGGATCAGTTTTTAAATCAAATAACATAGGCCGGAGACCACCTTCAGCGTGCATCATTTTCCACCTACCATCAAAAACCATGAATAGGCGGCAATCACGTGGCTCTAATCCCAATTTCAGTGCCAAAGGCGTGGCTGAATAATCGAATTCGCTCACTACATAATTTCGCCATTTGGGTGTTTCCCCATTAATCCATGGTATCAGTGATCGACCTTCAATTATGTGATCTGGGACTTTACCTCCAGCAGCGTCCACAAAAGTCGCAGCTAGATCTAAGCTCTCGACCAATTGATCGCATGTGGAGTTGCGAGTTTTATTTGCTTTTTCCCTGGGATCATAAATAATCATGGGGATTTTAACAGATTGTTCATGAAATAAATCTTTTTCACCTAACCAATGATCACCTAGGTAATCACCATGATCGGAGGTGAGTACGATCATAGTGCTTTCTAATTTACTTTCTTTTTCTAAGTGTTCGAGAAGTCTACCTAACTGGTCATCACATTGCTTGATTAAGCCCATATATGCTGGTATTACTTTTTGCCGTACTTCTTCTTTTTGGAACGCTTCAGCGATCTTATTATTTTGATAACCTCCAAAAATTGGATGAGGGTTTTCCCTTTCTATTTCATGTCTTTTTGCAGGTGGAACATGATTTGCACCATACATATTGTGATAAGGTGCAGGAACAATATAAGGCCAGTGGGGTTTTATAAAGCTTACATGGGCACACCACGGGCCTTTTTGTTTATTGATAAAATCTATTGTTTGAGTCGTTAACCACGCTGTTTCGCTATCTTCTTCCTTTATGTTCGCTGCTTTATCCGCATTTTTAAAAAACCATCCTGAAGCAATATTATCACCATCAATACTAGCATTTGCAAAGTCTGCCCACGGATTCTCGCTCTCGTATCCTTTAGATTTAAGATATTCGTTATAAGGAGATCGTTTTTCGTCATAAAATCCATCAGGACCTTGACCCCAAAGGCCATCATCGCGAACCCAAGAATCAAATCCACATTCAGCTTGTCTGGCGCCAATTTCGCTATCAGCACTCAAGCCAAGTCTAGACATGCCTTCGGCATCTGCTTTCATGTGAGTTTTACCTAATAACCAGCAATTCATCCCAGCTTTCCGTAAATGATCACCCATAGTTAATTCACCCACTCTTAGGGGAAAATTATTCCATTGAGCACCATGGCTTGATGCATACCGCCCTGTGTAAAAACACATTCTGCTTGCACCGCAAATAGGTGATTGGACATACGCATTTGTGAAACGAACCCCCATTGAGGCCACACGATCAAAATTTGGAGTTTCTAAAGAAGGATGCCCGGAGCAGCTTAAGTAGTCAAATCTAAGCTGATCATACATTATGAATAATATATTCAACTAATTGACCTCTCAATTTTATCAAGTGTCTCCATTGCTGAAATTACATCAGTTACACAAGCATTTGGTGTCCGACCTTCTTTTATTGCTGAAATAAATTCACGATCGATGAGTTCGATGCCGTTACTGGAAACTGCAACATTGGTCAGATCAATCTGGTTATTATTCCCATCAAAAAGATCATCATATCTGGCGATGTAAGTGCCCTTGTCGCAGATATATCGAAAAAATGTTCCAAATGGCCCATCATTGTTAAAGCTCAGAGACAGTGTACAAATGGCTCCATCCGTCGCCTTCAAACCGATTGTCATATCCATTGCGATTCCCAACTCTGAATGGATAGGTCCTTGTAAGCCAAATGCTTGAGTAGCCTTGCCGCCTGTTTGGTACTGAAAAAGGTCAACCGTATGGCAAGCATGATGCCACAGCAAGTGGTCTGTCCAACTTCTTGGTTGGCCTTTCGCGTTCGTATTGGTTCGGCGAAAAAAATAGGTTTGAGCATCCATTTGTTGAAGCTTTAACTCGCCTAAGTTAATTTTATTTTTGATCCATTGATGAGACGGGTTAAAGCGCCGAACCTGCCCGGCCATACAAGTGAGGCCAGTCTCACGATGTTTTTTAACAACGCGCATACTATCTTCAAGACTATCAGCCATTGGGATTTCAATTAAAACGTGTTTTCCTGCATCCATACAAGCAATTGCTTGATTTGCATGCAATTGGGTTGGCGTTGACAAAATAACGGCATCGACATCATTCCGAGCAATGCAGTTCTCAAGACTGGTACTAAAATGATTTATTCTACGCTCAGCTGCTAATGCTTTTATTTTGGTCTCTGTTGGACCCATTATGGACGTAACTTCGACATCCTCAATATTTTTTAAGGCGTCTAAATGTTTTAAACCAAATGCGCCATATGCACCAGCTACACAAATTTTCATAAGTTATCCTCAGATATTATTTTCAAGTATTATATGTCCAACCGCTGTGTTTGAGGCAGGAACATGATAATGACGGTGAACTTCGGTAACTTCCTCGTTTAGAGCACCTCGCATCACATGCCACATAACCATTTCAATGCCTTCGCTACCAGTTTCACGAAGGTATTCAAGATGAGATATTTTACTAGCTGCAACTGGATCTTCAGTCATCAGGTTTAAAAAATTGGTATCCCATTCGGAGTTAATGAGGCCAGCACGCTTATATTGCAGCTGATGACTCATTCCACCAGTTCCAAAGATAACAACATTTAGGTCTTCATCGTAGCTCTCTATTGCCCGCCGCACAGCTTTTCCTAAATTATAACATCTATTTCCAGTTGGGGGTGGATATTGAACCACATTAACACAAAGTGGTATTACCAAAGCTGGCCATTCGTCTTTTGGTCCAATGTCGCCGTACATCACAGAGAGAGGAACGGTTAGTCCGTGGTCAACTTCCATCTCATTCATTATGGTCAAGTCAAATTCATCTAGAATAAGGGATTGGGCAATATGGCTGGCCATTTTTTGATGATTTTTTACAATCGGAACTGGACGTGGTCCCCAACCCTCATCTGCAGGCTTGAATTCTGCTGCGCAGCCAAGTGAAAATGTGGGGATACATGACGCATCAAATGCTGTGCAATGATCGTTATAAACTAAAAAAATAATATCTGGGTTTTGCTTTTCCATCCATTCACGGGATTTTTTAAAGCCATCAAATACAGGTTTCCAATATGCCTCATGAGTTTTCCCAGTATCCATGGCGACACCTATTGCGGGCACATGCGAGCAGCCTACTCCTGCAGTAATTCGAGCCATTAATTTTTCTCCCATTCTGAATTGGTGCGGTTGCCCTGGATGGGGCGTCCACCATTCAACATCATTTCACGATACGCATCGACTCCCATGCCAGTCATCCTACCAGCAAGATCTTGAAAATTGATCCCATCGTTTGCGGCTAATTTTGCCGTGTAATAAATATTACCACCTAGTTCGAGTAACAAATTCCAGTCACGTTTTACTACAGCTTCACGCTGTTCTGGTGTCATTGGATAAGAATCGAGATAGGTATGTTCGTCATTATTAAATGCTTCTCGATTTTCTTGTAGTCTAAGTGAAATGCAAAATTGATTTAAATGATAACCTTCTCTAGAGCGATCTGCGTCAAAGACAAAAGTTCCTGGGATATCATTGTATTCTTTTTTAGTCATTTAACTACCCTATTAATGCCGCAATTTTAATTTGGCCTTTGATTTAATAAGCCAAAATATAACCTTATCAGGATTATTACACTACTGGAATCTCAAAGCAATTAATTTTGAAACTTTACGATTAATGACTTAAGGTGATCCAGTTTGTAGATAAAAATCAAGCGCTTCCACCAATAGTTAATCCGCCGATCAATAGACTGGGTTGTCCGACGCCAACAGGCACCCATTGACCTTGCTTTCCACAGTTCCCCATTCCTGGGTCCATTGCCATATCGTTTCCAAGTCCACGGATTTGTTTAAGCGCTGTTGCTCCATCTCCAATTAATGTTGCTCCTTTTATTGGTGCTCCAATTTTTCCATTTTTAACCAAATATGCTTCTGTGCAGCTAAAAACAAATTTGCCGTTGGTAATATCAACTTGACCACCGCCAAAACCAGTTGCCCAAATTCCATTTTTTAAATCGGCCAGAAGTGATTTTGGCTCATCTGTTCCCCCAAGCATAAAAGTATTTGTCATGCGTGGCATAGGCGCATGAGCATAACTTTCACGACGCCCATTACCTGTCGATTTGACATTCATTAACCTGGAATTTTGGCGATCTTGCATATACGATACCAATTTTCCATCTTCGATCAGAATATTCCTTGCTGATGGAGTTCCTTCATCGTCAAAGGTAATAGAGCCTCTTCTATTTTTTAAAGTTCCATCATCTAGAACTGTCACTCCTTTAGCTGCTATTTGTTTCCCCATCAAATTAGAAAATGCTGAGGTGCCTTTTCGATTAAAATCTCCCTCCAAGCCATGCCCAATTGCCTCATGCAATAAAATCCCAGGCCAACCTGGGCCAAGAACAATATCCATTATGCCCGCTGGAGCTGGAACAGCATCTAAATTCACAAGCCCAACACGCAATGCTTCTTTGGTTACCTTTTCCCAATGCGATCTTTCAAGCAGTGGCTTGACACTAGACCTTCCGCCGCCGCCCGCAGTTCCTGTTTCCCTTCGACCGTCTTTTTCTACAATTATGGAGATGTTTAACCTAGTCATTGGCCGTACATCTTTGACAGAGAAGCCTTCAGGTCTTAAAATTTCTATCTCTTGGTGAGAAGCGGCTATTGAAATGCTAACTTGAAATACTCGACTATCCAAAGATCGTGCATATTCATTTATTTCTTTTAAAATATTTACTTTTGAACCAAAAGTTGCCTCTGAAACTGGATCGATCTGTTCATATTGATTAAGATTTGTTTTTCGTGGCGCGATTGCTAGCTTGCCCCCTCCAATGTCAGACACGATTTTTGCGCTGTTAGCCGCTCTAAGCAGGGCTCTCTCAGAAATTTCAGTAGAATGTGCATATCCTGTGCTCTCGCCTAAAACAGTTCTAATTCCAAACCCTTCAGCAGCATTAAAGCTTGCAGTTTTTAGGTTATTATTATCAAAAATTAAAGCTTCGGTGATATTTCGTTCAAAATAAATTTCACCGTCGTCTGCACCTTTTGTGAGACCATTTAAGATCTGAAGAGCCTTGTCCTGATCAAGGTATTCTTTAAAAGGTTCAAAAGGTGCGACATTTTTGTTTGAAAGGCTTGTCATATTGAAATATGCTCCATTTATCAAAGTAAGATGATTGCAAGCGTCGCAATGCCGCAAAAGGAATTCTTGTTATTGGAGCAATAATATGGTTTCTCGCCAACATCAAATAGTTCTTTTAATAGGATCTCGAAGGTTTTGATATGGTAGTAATACTGGAGTTTTTAAAATGAAAAAAAGTATGTACATGGTTTTTCTTGCAAATATTGTGTTGGCCACAATGAGTGTGTTTTCTATCGCTAACGCAGAAGGCTTAAAATCGATAGGAAAACCAATACCAGAAGGAATGGGCTTTCAACCAGCGGTGACAGAGCTTGCGCGTGATCTTCAGTGGTTAGATAATATGGTAAATATTATAATAACAATTATCAGCCTTTTTGTGACTGTCCTACTACTGTGGGTAGCATATCGATACAACAAAAAGAAAAATCCAGATCCAGCAACTTTTACTCATAACTCAACAATAGAGATTCTGTGGACTGTTATTCCAATAGTTATTCTCTTGTTCATTGGTGCTTTTTCAGTTCCTATATTGTTTAAACAGCAAGAAATGCCAGTGGCTGACGTGACAATCAAAGCAACAGGGAACCAATGGTACTGGACCCATGAATACCCTGAGCATGAATTTGGATTTGATGGTTTTTTACTTGAGAGAGACGAACTTGCTGAATATGGCTACGCTTCTGATGAATATCTACTTGCAACAGACACTCAAGTCGTAATTCCAACAGGCAAAAACATTGTGGTCCGGGTTACTGGAGCGGATGTAATCCACGCTTGGACAATACCTGCTTTTGGGGTGAAGCAAGATGCTGTTCCAGGCAGAATTGCAGAGCTATGGTTCAATGTTGATGAGGGACAAGAAGGAATTTACTTTGGTCAGTGTTCAGAATTGTGCGGAAAAGACCACGCCTACATGCCTATTACTGTCAGAGCGGTTACCATGGCAGAATATGAGAAATGGCTTGACGAGGCTATAATAGAGTATGCAGGTAAGCCACGTAATTTGGATATAGCTTCAAATTAGCAGATAAGATCAAGTTGTTTAGTTTGATAAAGGACAAAATATGACAGATGCGTCGATAACATCTTCTAGCTATAGCACTTACAATCAACCAGAGTTTGATGATTACTTTGAGTTGCTAAAGCCAAGAGTTATGTCATTGGTAATATTTACAGCATCAGTTGGGTTATTTGTGGCGCCAAATGGAGTTCATCCAATTTTGGCATTTGCATCAATCCTATTCATCGCGATTGGAGCGGGAGCCTCTGGTGCATTAAATATGTGGTGGGATGCAGACATAGACTCTGTAATGAAACGTACGTCTGAAAGACCAATACCTGGGGGTAGAGTGTCCCCATCTGAGGCACGGAACTTAGGGCTCTGGTTGTCTGTATTCTCCGTTGGCATGTTGGCTATAACAGCTAATTTTTTGTCAGCGGCTTTATTGGCTTTTACTATTTTTTTCTATGCGGTTGTTTATACGATGTGGTTGAAAAGATGGACCCCCCAAAATATCGTGATTGGTGGGGCAGCTGGTGCATTTCCTCCAATGATCGGGTGGGTTGCAGCGACAGGTGGGGTATCAGTTGAAAGTGTGTTAATGTTCGCTCTCATATTTATGTGGACACCACCACATTTCTGGGCGCTTGCGCTGTTCATGAATGATGATTACTCAAAAGCAGGTGTTCCAATGTTGACCGTTACTCATGGTAAAAAGTCAACTAGATTACATATTTTGATCTATTCAGTGTTGTTAGCTCCCTTAGCCATGAGTTTAGCATTTACTGAAATAGGAGGACCTATATACTTTTTAACTGCTTTAGGTCTAAATGGTTGGTTTTTGCTAGGGGCATATCGGTTGTTTAATAGTAGCGAAATAAATGCGGCACTTCAAAAATATAGTCGAGAGAAAACTTTCTTTTTCTTCTCTATTTTCTATCTTTTTGCTCATTTCATGGCTTTACTAATTGAAGCCTTCGTCGATTTTAAAGTTATCAATTGGCCGGTGTTTTTTTAGTTATGGCTTTGAGTAGATTACACCCACAGCACAAAAAAAGATTAAGGTCCAATATTATAATTGGAGGCTTACTTCTAGGATTTGTTGCACTTGTTTTTGGTATAACCGTGGTGAAAATGAGCAATGGCGCGATGCTTGAAGCTTTTGACCATAGTTACAGAATTAGTGTAACTCCAGCCAAAGATGAGTAAAAATTCAAATAGAAAAACCGTGATAGGAGCGATTTCTCTTGTAGTTTTCATGGGTACTTTGTCATTTGCCGCGGTACCTTTTTATGATTGGTTTTGTAGAGTAACTGGATTTGGAGGCACTACTCAATTAGCTCAATCTGATAATTCTGAAATTCTTGATAAAACTATTATAATTAAATTTGATGCTAATACTGAACGTGGCATGCCGTGGGATTTTAAACCAGTTGAACATGAATTAGAGTTAAAGATTGGTGAAACTGGGTTGGCGTTTTATCAGGCTTATAATCCAACGTCTAAACCGGTGGCCGGGACAGCAAGTTTTAATGTGTTTCCTTACTCTGCTGGAGGTTATTTTACGAAAATAGCATGTTTTTGTTTCGAAGAGCAGGTGCTTCAGCCTGGAGAAAAAATTGATATGCCAGTCAGCTTTTACATTGATCCTGATATCGTGAAAGATAAAGAAGCAAAATTTGCCAAATCGATTACTCTGTCTTACACGTTTCATCGAACCGAATTGCCGCAGGATCAAGCATCGCTATTTCAATCATCAGACAAATAGTATAGTTTTGGTAAATATATAAGGAAGGTCAACATGGCACACGAAAAAAATCATGATTATCATATTCTTGACCCAAGTATATTGCCATTTTTAGGTGCAGTTGGCGCATTTATTTTACTCTTCGGTGCAGTATTATGGATGCAAAGCGTCACAATTTTTGTATTCTTGATTGGGCTTGCACTGGTACTTTATGTTATGTGGGCATGGTGGGCGCAGGTTGTGGTGGAGAGTCATATTGGTGATCATACACCAGTTGTGCGTATCGGCTTAAGATATGGTTTTATAATGTTTATAATTTCTGAAGTAATGTTTTTCGTAGCTTGGTTTTGGACATTTTTTAAACATGCTTTATATCCAATGGGACCAGACAGCCCTAAAATTGACGGTGTATGGCCTCCTGCAGGAATTGAAACATTTGATCCATGGCATTTGCCATTGATTAATACATTAATTCTCTTGTGTTCGGGGTGTGCTGCGACATGGGCTCACCACGCCCTTGTTCACGAAAATAATCGGAAAGACTTAGTTAACGGACTGATAATCGCTGTTGCATTGGGAGCATTATTCACGTTTTTTCAGGGGTATGAATATGGCCATGCCGCATTTGGGTTCTCTGGAAACATTTATGGAGCTACCTTTTTCATGGCAACTGGGTTCCATGGGTTTCATGTATTAATCGGATCTATTTTTCTATTGGTATGTCTTTTTAGAACAATGAAAGGTCACTTTAATCCTTCTCAACATGTTGGATTTGAAGCCGCAGCCTGGTACTGGCACTTTGTTGATGTTGTATGGTTATTTTTATTTGCGGCCATTTACATTTGGGGTGGCTGATAAAATATCATTGCATAATAATTCTTCTTTAAATATTTTGCTTTGGCGCAGATCTCAATCTGCGCCTTTTGAATATGGATTACTAGCATGAAGCAATTTACAGTTCCTGTGTTATTTGGCTTAATTGGTGCATCAATTCTAATTTATTTGGGAGTTTGGCAAACACAACGTTTACAGTGGAAAGAAGCCAAATTACAAACTATAGAAAGCATGATTTCAGCTAATCCAAGTGATTTGCCGGATTTACCAAATATAGAACTGCACCAATATTTGCCCGTAAGTTTAAAGGGAGAATTTGTAAAAGATGAGGTTCATATTTTAACAAGTAGACCTCCAATTGGTCCGGGGTATCGGGTGATCTCCAAGTTTAAAACAAATAATATAGTTATTCTTGTTGATAGAGGGTTCGTTCGGGAAATTGATAAAAACAATGATAGAACTTCCGGGGTTGCCAAAGTAATTGGTAATCTACTATGGCCAAATGAGGTTGATAGCTCTTTCACACCAAATCCAGATTTAGATAAGAATGTATGGTTTGCAAGGGATTTATCGATGCTCTCTACGCATCTAAATACTGAACCTATATTGGTTGTAGCAAGGCAGATTAAACCTAACTTAAACGAGGTTATGCCTTGGCCAATTGATACGATTGGAATTCCAAATAATCATTTCCAATACGCAGTAACATGGTTTTCATTAAGTATTATTTGGATGGGGATGACAGTGTACTGGATATGGCGTATCAGAAGCCGACAGGATATTTAGGTTAATGAGGTGTGTTAGATGAAATATGTTTCAACACGAGGTGAGGCTCAAGAGTTAGACTTTGAAGATGTGATGCTGACTGGTCTTGCACGAGATGGGGGCCTTTATTTACCAAAAGAATGGCCTAAATTCACTGATAAAGACTTAAGTAATATGGCAGGCTCTTCTTATGAAGAGATTGCGTTTACAGTAATGAAGCCATTTATCGGTTCTACTTTCAGTGATGAAGAATTTAAAAAAATAATTAAAAATGCTTACCATAATTTTGAGACAGAAGTTCGCTGCCCACTTCTGAGGCTAAGTGATAATACTTTTTTATTAGAGCTTTATTATGGGCCAACTTTAGCATTTAAAGATGTCGCGATGCAACTTATTGGCCAAATGTTTGAATTGTCCTTAAAAAGAAAATCACAAAAAATAGTTATTGTGGGCGCTACTTCTGGAGATACTGGCTCCGCAGCAATAGAGGCGTTTCGTGGTCTTGAGGCCGTTAAGGTATTTATTATGTATCCAGATGGTGCTGTTTCTGATGTGCAACGTAGACAAATGACTACTGCCGTTGAAAAGAATGTAACAGCACTAGCTGTTGATGGAAATTTTGATGATTGCCAAGCACTTCTCAAAGAAATGTTTAATGATTTTGAATTCCGAGATGAAATAAATTTAGCTAGTGTTAACTCGATTAATTGGGCACGAGTAATGGCTCAAGTAGTCTATTATTTTACCTCAGCCCTGGCTCTTGGCGCTCCACGCAATAAAATTAATTTTACCGTTCCAACGGGTAATTTTGGGGATATTTTTGCCGGATATGTTGCTAAAAAAATGGGATTACCAATTGATAAGTTAATCATAGCCACAAATCAAAATGATATTTTGGATCGTGTTATCAAAACAGGTATCTATAAGATTGAAGATGTAAAACCATCGATAAGCCCATCAATGGATATTCAGGTGAGCTCAAATTTTGAAAGAGCCTTATTTGATATTTTTGATAATGACCCAGTGCTTGTCAGAAGATTAATGAACAATTTACAATCCGCAAAAGAGTTTAAACTAAATTCATCTGAAATTAAAAAATTACAAGATATATTCGAGAGTGGATCTTCATCTGAAGAGGAAACAAACACTACTATGCGTGCAGTTTACAAGGAGAGTGGTATTGTTCTTTGTCCACATTCAGCCACTGGAGTTAAAATAGCTTTGGAAAATAACAATGATAAAGACACCCCAATGGTTGTGCTGGCCACTGCTGATCCTGCGAAGTTTCCGGATGCGGTTGCAAACGCCTGTGGCATTAAGCCTGAATTGCCTGATAGAATGAAAGACCTGTTTGAAAGAACTGAAATGTTTCAAAAAGTTCCAAATGATATAAGCCATATAAAAGAAGCGATTACTAAGGGTGTAAATGAATGAGTATTTCGATAACTACATTGGATAATGGATTTAGGATTGTCACTGAAAATATGTCTGGATTAAAATCTGCCTCAGTTGGAATTTGGATAGACACAGGTGGGAGAAATGAGACATTAAAACAAAATGGGATAGCTCATTTTCTTGAGCATATGGCGTTTAAAGGCACATTGAAAAGATCCTCATTAGATATAGCTCAAGCTATTGAAAATGTGGGTGGCTATATAAATGCTTACACTAGTAGAGAGATGACAGCTTATTATGCCAGAGTTTTAGAGAATGATGTGCCTCTAGCAATTGATGTAATTAGTGATATTTTGCTAAATCCCATTTTTGACAAGCAAGAACTTGAAACAGAAAGAGGCGTAATTTTACAAGAAATTGGTCAATCTTTAGATACGCCTGACGATGTGATTTTTGATTGGTTGCAAGAAACAGCCTATCCTGACCAGCCTTTGGGGCGAACAATATTAGGGTCAACTGAAAGAGTAAGAAACTTCAGTCGAGACGATCTTATTGGTTTTGTTTCAGATCATTATGGGCCAGAACAGATGGTTTTGTCAGCAGCAGGTGCGATAAATCATGAGGAAGTGGTTTCACAAGCTAAAAGTTTATTTGATAAAAAAGTACCTATCAAAAAATCTAAAGCTGTTGGAAGCTTATATAGTGGTGGAGAGCTTCAAGTTGAGAAAGATCTGGAACAAGCACATTTTGCATTAGCTTTTGAAGCACCTGGGTACCTTAGTGACTCAATCTATGCTTCCCAAATTTATTCTATCGCTTTGGGTGGAGGAATGTCATCCAGACTGTTTCAAGAGATAAGAGAGAAAAGAGGTTTATGTTACACAATATTTGCTCAGGCTGGGGCTTATTCTGATACTGGATTGCTAACCATATACAGCGGAACCAGTTCAGAAAACTTAAAAAACCTATCAGATATTACCATTTCCGAAATGAAACGGGCAGCAATTGATTTTGAGCAGGCAGAATTAGATCGTGCAAGAGTTCAAATGAAAGCTGGTATGTTGATGGGTCTTGAAAGTGCCTCTTCGAGGGTAGAGCGCTTAGCTAGGATGTTAATAATCTGGAATAGAATACCATCTTTAGATGAGGTTGTGCAGAAAATTGATGCCGTTAGTCTGGAAGATGTTCGCGCTTTTGCTAGTAATATACTGCTCGATCAAAAACCTTCTCTAGCTACATACGGGCCTGCTGCTAATGAAATATCATTTAGTAAATTAGTAGATACGCTAGTGGCATAATGTTCCGTAAAACTCCAAAAATATCAATTGAAACTGACAATCTCTTGCTGAGGCTTCCTCAAATGATTGATCGAGATCAATGGATTACTCTGCGGCGAGAAAGTGCAGCATTTCTCACACCTTGGGAACCTATTTGGCAAGATGATCATTTGACCAAAAAATCTTTTACTCAGCGAGTAGAGTGGGCTCGAAAATCCGCTCAAAATAATACCGCCGTTCCATTATTCATAATAAGGCAGTCAGATGAAAAGCTTGTTGGCGCCATAACTCTTGATAATATCAGGCGAGGACCAGCACAAACAGCAACCATTGGTTATTGGACTGGTGAGCCGTTTATTCGACAAGGATTTATGGGTGATGCATTACCTGCGGTCGTTCATTTTGCTTTTGATGCGCTGGATTTAAGTCGTATTGAAGCTGCCTGTTTGCCGAAAAATGTAGCATCACGTCGGGTTTTAGAAAAGTCTGGTTTTAAGTATGAAGGTGTAGCTCAAAGTTTCCTGCAAATTTCAGGCCGGTGGCGGAACCATGTTCTTTATGCAAATCTTAGAAATGATCGACGTGGAAAATCAAATGTTGGGTAATTGCTAATTACTGATTAATAAAGTTAATTGGTTCAAAAATATAAAACATTATAAAAGGATTATTTTGCCAAAGCTATTAACTTCAAATTTTTTAAACTCCTTGAAAGCGAAATTGCCCAAAGACACTCTTCGCGAGGTGACCCCAAAATATTTGGAAGAGCCAAGAGGAATATTAAAAGGAAATAATAACTCAATACTTGCCCTACCCAAATCGACACAAGAAGTGTCGATAATAGTCAAAACTTGTCAAGAATATAAAATTAGCATTACTCCTTATTCTGGTGGAACTGGATTAGTTGGTGGGCAATTAAACCCCAGCCAAACCGCTTCTGTTATTCTTTCCATAGAACGGATGGTTTCTATTCGAAATTTATATGAAGAGGAGAAAGTCGTTATTGTTGAAGCTGGTATTATTTTGGAGCAATTACAAAATTTATTAAGTAAAGAAAACTTATTCTTTCCGCTCTCACTGGCTTCTGAAGGATCGTGTCGGATAGGTGGCAATCTGGCCACAAATGCTGGTGGTGTTCAGGTATTAAAGTATGGGAGCACTCGGGATTTATGTCTGGGAATAGAAGCAGTTCTGCCTAATGGCCAAATTTTTAATGGTTTAAAACGTTTGCGCAAGGACAATACAGGTTATGATCTAAAAAATTTATTAATAGGTTCTGAGGGTACATTAGGTATAATTACCGCGGCTAGCCTTAGATTATTCCCTAAGCCTTCTCATTTTTGCACCGCTATCGTAGCTGTTGAGTCGCCACGAGAGGCATTGAAACTTTTAAATTTCGCTCAAAAATTTTTGGACAACCGGGTTTCATCATTTGAATTGATTGGCCAAAAAGCAGCTGAGTTTGTCGCAAAATGTTTACCTCAAATAAAAGTGCCAATAGAGGGAGACTCTGAATGGTTTGTTTTAATTGAAGCGACTTCCTCATCATCAAAGAATATAGAGTTAGAGTTTGAAAATTTCATCAAATTGGTTTTTGAAAAGGAATTAGTTCAAGATGGAATAATTGCACAATCTAATGCACAACGTAAAATTTTCTGGTCATTTAGGGAAAATATCCCAGAAGCAAATAGACTCGTAGGTTCAATTGTGAGTGCTGATATATCGTTACCACTCGGTGAATTGGCTGATTTTATAGACAAAATTAGTTATGAAATTAGTCTTATTTCAGATTGTCAAATAAACTGTTTTGGTCATGTTGGAGATGGAAACCTTCATTTCAATTTATTTAGAAATTGGGATAAGACTGTTTCAAGTTATGAGTCAATAGTACCGACATTAAGTAGCATGTTATATGGTGAAGTAATAAAGCGAAATGGTTCAATTTCGGCTGAACATGGTATTGGTAGATTAAAAAAGAGCCAGTTATTAGCGTCTTCTGATAAAGCTAAAATTGATACAATCAAGGCAATTAAAAAAGCGATCGATCCTAATGGAATTTTTAATCCAGGAGTTTTGATTGATGTTTAATTTTTCAATCAGGTTAATCACCTTCAAAATCACAAAGAGCATTCACCTCAAAGCCCATTTGTTCTAAATGCTTTCGACCGCCTAATTCAGGAAGGTCAATTATGAATGAACAAGAAATTACTTCTCCACCCAATTTTTCTATTAATTTTATACCTGCCTCAGCTGTTCCACCAGTTGCAAGTAGATCGTCAACTAGCAAAATCTTATCAGAAGCTTCAATACAATCGTCATGCAGCTCCAAGGTGGCTTGACCATATTCTAGTTCATAATCTTGAGAAATTACATTTCCGGGCAATTTACCAGCTTTTCGAATTGGTACAAATCCAACCGAAAGTCTGTCAGCAATAGCACCTCCAAGAATAAACCCTCTTGCTTCTAATCCGGCTACTTTGTGAATTTTCAAATTTCGATATGGTTTGACCATTTCATCTATTGCAGCTTTTAATCCATGAGCATTTAAAAATAACGTTGTGACGTCCCTAAACATGATCCCCGGTTTTGGAAAGTTAGGGATGGTTCTTATGTAATCTTTGATCTGCACTTTTTTGATTCACCATTGTTAATTTCTTCATTAATCATATAGACCCAATTAATATATTTTTAAAAGGTATTTAGTATATTATGATGTCAAAATCATGTTTTATAAGGCTATAATAAAGAATGTCTGATTTGTTTGATGGTTTTATTCAAGCTCTGATGTTAATTTTTACATTGGATAAAGATTTATATGTAATTTCAGGCAGATCGCTGCAAGTAACTTTGACCGCTACTCTAATTGCTTCCCTTGTCGGGATTCCCTTTGGTTCTTGGTTGGCTGTTTCTAATTTTCGCTTTAGGAGTAGCATTATTGTCCTAATAAATGCGCTGATGGGACTTCCTCCTGTAGTTATTGGACTTTTAGTGTATTTATTATTATCTAACTCTGGTCCGTTTGGTGTTTTTAATCTTTTATTCACTCCAATGGCTATGATTATCGCTCAATTTTTAATTATACTACCGATTATTGCGTCGGTTTCACATCGCACGATAAGATCGTTGTGGGAAGAGTATCGAGATTTTTTTGTATCGTTGAATGCGACAAGGTGGCAAATTATTTTAACATTAATTAAGGATGCGAGACGTTCGTTGGTCACCGCATCTCTTGCTGGATTTGGTCGGGGTATTGGTGAAGTTGGTGCAATTATGATTGTAGGAGGTAATATTGATCATGCGACAAGAGTTTTAACAACAGCAATCTCACTGGAGACCAGCAGGGGAAACTTTAATTTAGCGATGGCGTTAGGTATTATATTAATTTTACTTTCGATCACGATTAATTTTTTAATACATATAACGGTTAAATCAAAATACGAGCAATTAGATGACCAACTATAAGATAAACGGTACTGATTTAATTCTTGAAAAAAATAATCACAATTTATTAGGCCCAATAACTTTTGAATTGTTGAACTCAAGCTGTATCATTATATTAGGTCAAAATGGTGCTGGAAAAACGTCATTCTTACGCCTACTGCATGGATTGGATAAGCCAAAAAGCGGACTGCTTACTTGGGATCCTTATATTGGACTAGAAGAACAAAGTTTTATCTTTCAATCACCTGTAATATTAAAACGAAGTGTATTAGAAAATGTTGTCTACCCACTTCTTTTGCGAGGTGTCTCAAGAACGGATTCTGTGTCAAAAGCTGAGCATTGGTTGGAAAAGACTTCCCTGATACATAAGGCAAATGAGCCAGCTCTTTCTCTTTCTGGAGGAGAAAAACAGAGAATGGTTATTGCACGTTCGCTCATATGTTCGCCAAAATTATTATTTTTAGATGAACCAACTGTAAATTTAGATGGTGAGTCCAAATTAACGATTGAAAATTTATTAAAACAAGCAATCAACGAGGGCACAAAAATTATAATGGCAACGCATGATTTAGGTCAGGTGAAAAGGCTTGGAGGTGATATTGTCTTTTTACACCATGGTAAGATAGTAGAAATAGGAAGTGTTGCTTTGTTTTTTAATAAACCTAAAACCGATGCTGCCTTTAAATTTTTACAGGGCGAGATTTTGCAATGAAAAATATTATTGCTTTGATAACTATAATTTTTTGTCAATATTTTCTCATGAATCCAACCTTTGCAAATGACAGTAATTTTAAGTTTGCCGTTACGACATCTTTCCATAACTCAGGATTGTCTGATGTTTTGATTCCAAATTTAGAGAGAGATACTGGACTTATTGTTGACCTTTTAGTTGTGGGTACAGGGCAAGCATTGAAACTTGGCAGCAGGGGAGATGTTGATGCGATCTTAGTTCATTCAAGAGCCGCTGAGGAGCAGTTTATTAAAAGTGGCTTTGCACCATATAGAAGAGAAATAATGTACAATGACTTTGTATTAATTGGATCCAAGCACGACCCCGCGATGGTAAAAGAAATAAAAAATTTAGGATTAATTTTACAAACAATTAAGAATAGCGAGTCAAAGTTTATTAGTCGTGGTGACGATAGTGGCACACATCAATTGGAGCTTTCTTTATGGTTAAATTCGGGATTAGCTCCTAAAGAGTTCTCAGTAAATTGGTATTGGGAAGTGGGAGCTGGAATGGGTGCGGCGCTCAATATTGCATCTGAGCTATCAGCTTATGTGATCAGTGATAGAGCAAGCTGGTTAAACTTTGGTAGAAAAGGTGATTTAATAATATTATTTGAAGGCGACCCACAGCTGTTCAATCAATATTCATACTTACCTGTTTCTGTCACTAAATACCCCAATATTGCATATAAGAACGCAAGGTTAGTTGAAGATTGGTTAGTATCAAAAACTGCCGGTAAGTTGATCGAAAATTATAAGATTAAAGGTGAAAGTCTTTTTTTCCCTAACCCCAAATAAAATTTAATATAATTAATTTTGTTTTTGGCCTTGAAAATTGAACGTTTGTTGCGTATTCGGTTTCTCGCTACTGGGGTGTGGCCAAGTGGTAAGGCAACGCTTTTTGGTAGCGTGTACCGTAGGTTCGAATCCTACCACCCCAGCCAAGCAATTCTCACAGACAACTTAAGATATTTTAGTGACTTCCAAGAATTTTTTCAGCAGCCTTACCAGCTATCATCATCGTTGGCGCGTTGGTATTACCTGAAACTAAGGCTGGCATAATGGAGCAGTCCACAACTCTCAAACCTTCAACCCCATTTACTCTAAGATCTAAATCAAGAACATCATTTTTTTGTGGCCCCATTCTACAAGTACCAGCGGGGTGAAAAATTGTTCTTGCTTGCTCTCGAATACGGTCATCAAGTGTATTAGAGCCAACTGTAGAAGAGACTCCATTTCCAGGCCAAATTTCATCTTCAACCATGTCAGTTATTGGTCTTTGTTTAAAAATCTCCCTTGCTAATCTAATTCCTCTTCGAAGTGTATCTAGATCTTCAGGATCAGCCAACATATTTGCATAAAACTTAAGTGAAGCATTCGGATTGCTCGTATCAAGATATAATCGGCTTCTAGACTTAGGCCTCATGGTCATTGGACTTACTTGAACAGCGTGGGTGGGCAGTGGTGGTTTTCCAGGTGGTCCAGCGGCGAAGGGAGCAAAATTAAATTGAACGTCTGGGCGACCTTTACCATTTGTATCAATGCAAGCTCCGGCTTCCAATATATTTGAAGTCAATAGTCCGCGTTTAAATGCATAATAATTAAGCCCGTTTTTGATGGCCTTAAAACCTTTGTCTTCGTCGTGTAATCCGATTTTTTCTCTCAAGTTCATCGTCACTGGAGTGCCAACATGGTCTTGGAGATTCGCTCCAACATTTATAGAGTTGTGAATCACATCTATGCCCGCTCTTAATAAATTTTCTTCAGGACCAATGCCTGATTGCATTAATAATTTTGGACTTTGAAAGCTTCCTGCAGATAAAATTATCTCTCTTTTTGCTTTTAATTTTTTTTGACCATATTGATTACTAATTGCGACTTCTGTCGCTGTATAATTGGAAAATAAAATATTGTGAGCCTTTGTATTTGTTAACAATGTTAGTTGCTCAGAATGAAGTTGGGGTTTTAGAAAACTTGTGGCAGCAGAGTATCGCTTTCCTTTATGGGCTGTTACTTGATACCATCCAGTGCCTTCCTGATTAGCGCCGTTGAAATCTTCATTGGATGATAAGCCAGCCTGTAGAGCTGATTCAATAATCGCTGAATTTATAGGATGTTTATACTCAGGATCTGAGACACGTAATGGTCCATCTTTACCATGAAATGGCTTTGACAGGCGGGTATTTTTTTCTTGGTTTATGAAGATTGGAAGTACATCCTTGTAACTCCAACCTACACATCCATGATTAATCTCCCAATCGTTATAATCCTTTGCTTGCCCACGCATATAAATCATACCGTTTATGGAGGAGCCACCTCCTAATACTGTGCCTTGCGGGACTACGAAGTTTCTATCGTCTAAACTCGCATCTGGCTCAGATATTACTCTTGATGCATCCTGAGTGTTAAGAGTTTTAAACATTGTGGCAGGTATGTGTATCCAACGGCTTGTATCCTTACGACCTCCTTCTATCAAGCAAACTGAAAATCGACCGTCTTTTATTATTTCGGATGCTAATACACAGCCAGCAGCACCTGCTCCAATTATAATGTAATCAAATTCAGTTTGGGATTTTAGGCCTTTATCCATCATGCTTATTCACTCCAGTTATTAATAAGTTTACTGTTTTAGATTGGCTCATTTACTGAAAGGTATTTTTTAAAGTGTTAATTAAACAATTATGATTTGATTAAATTATCGAATTTCCATTTCAATTTGAACTGTTGTAAATCTTATTTTAAACTAAGATTTACAAAAGTAGGTGTTAATGTCGATACTCAAAACATTTAAAATAGATGTTTGTCAAAAGGATATAAACTTTATTCATAAAAAAGTTTCTGAATATCCATGGCATGAGATGCCAAGTGATGGAGGTTGGCAGTTCGGTACAAATATTGATTTTATGAAAGACCTTTGTAAATATTGGGTTGAGCAGTTTGATTGGCAAAGACAAGCAGACAAGATCAATAAGTTTGATAATTTTATTTCAGAGATAGATGGAATTGAGGTACATTTTATTTATGAGAGAGGTAGTGGTTCAAAACCAAAACCATTGATAATAAGCCATGGCTGGCCTGGTTCAATCATTGAATTTATCGAAATGATAGACCCTTTAGCACATCCTGAGAGATATGGAGGAAATGTTGAAGATGCTTTTGACGTAATTGTTCCATCACTTGTGGGGTTTGGATTTTCAGGAAAACCACATAGGCCATATGGCCCTAGAAGGATGGCATCGATTTTTAATAAACTGATGACTGAAGTATTGGGATACAAGAGTTATATTGCGCAGGGTGGCGATTGGGGTGGTACTATATCAACTTGGCTAGGTTATGATTATCCGAGATGCTGCGAGGGAATCCATATCAATATTATGACTGTTAGGCATTGTGAAGGACCAAAAGGTGAGGAAGAAGAACTTTGGGCATCGACGTTTGAAAAAGATCAAATACCAGAGAACGGATATCGTATATTGCAAGCGACTAAACCCCAAACATTGAGTTATGGTATGATGGATAGTCCTGTAGGAATTGCCGCTTGGATAATTGAAAAATTTCATTCCTGGTCAGATAATAAGAGCGATGATATTGAGACAGTTTTTTCAAAGGATGCGTTGCTAACAAATATTATGATTTATATCATTACTAAGACTTTCAATACTGCATCTTGGATCTACTATGGTCGAGAGGAAGAGGGAGGGAGAGTTTTATCAAAAGAGGGAAAACGAGTAGAAGTGCCAACTGCCTGTGCATTGTTTCCAGCTGAAATGTCTGCATGGCCTCCTAGATCTTACGTTGATAGGGTATATAATGTAACACAGTGGACTGAAATGCCGAGTGGTGGGCATTTTGCAGCAATGGAGCAGCCTAAGTTTTTAATTGAAGATATTAGAAATTTTGTGAGATCACTTAAATGATTTGAATTAATAAATTTTAGTATGTTTATTTTGTTTTAACTTTGGTTTTGAGGTAGGTAACTTGAAAAAAATTAAGAAAAAAAATGTGGTCTTAATCTTTACA
>Ga0208970_1000063_pt1 | contig 36884 bp, 32 predicted proteins | sample AOAMet2_C49A8_35_2_FD_188078 | JGI IMG/M metagenome (GOLD analysis project Ga0208970, IMG submission 188078) | Ammonia-oxidizing marine microbial communities from Monterey Bay, California, USA - C0912_C49A8_35 (SPAdes) | ecosystem: Environmental > Aquatic > Marine > Intertidal zone | place...
CAGGTTCTGGTTCAGGTTCAGGCTCAGGTTCTGGCTCTGGTTCAGGCTCAGGTTCTGGCTCTGGTTCAGGCTTAAAATCAGATCTAAAATCCGCATTAGTTACGGATTTAGAAGCATCTGCTAATTCAGTGGTCTGATTTTCCTCTTCACCACCATCTTCAACAATTGCATCTAAACCTTCGCTAATCTTAGAAGAAGATCTAAACAAACGATTTTTTAATTTAGAAAAAAATGACATCTATACCTCAACGTTTGTTCTTAATAACAAGTAAACAAGCAGCATCAAATATTAAAGGATTTTTTCACTTACTTTAAATAATTATTAAAACCATATACCTTTGCCGAATTTTTAATTTGATATTTCTCAATCATCTGAAACGAAATCTTTTATTCATTTAGACTTTTTAGTCTCCTGTCCACTTAATGATAAAGTACCATCAAAAAATTCAGCCGTAATTGAGCCTTTCGAAAGCAAAGCTTTTTGGGCAGTTGTTAATAGCCCATCATTGTCGCGCAGCACTACATAGCCACGCCTTAAGGTTTCCCGATAACCTAAGTTTTGCCTTAAGCGCTCAACAGAATGAAGTTTTTGATTCAAATTTTCAAAATTGTTTAATATTGTTCGCTGAAACCGTTTTTCAAGTGATCCTAATTGAGTTCTCTTTAGATGAATTGATTGCTCTAAAACCTTGAAATTAATGCTGGCAGTTGTAGAAATAACTTTCAATCGAAATTTTTGCGTTAATCCTCTAAGAGCATTAGGAAGTCGGTCAATTAAAAAATCCAATTTTTGACCTTGTGAAAAAAACAGGTCTTCACCCTTAGGCAATCCCCGACTCATATCTACAATTCTCTGTTTCTTGTTTTGTAGAATTAAGTTTGATAATCTTTGTAGCCTGCTGGTCACACTGGACAAAGATTGCAAAAGCTCGTGTTTTACTGGCACCACCATTTCAGCAGCTGCCGAAGGCGTTGGTGCACGAACATCGGCAACAAAATCAATTAATGTTGTGTCAGTTTCATGCCCAATTGCTGAGATTATAGGGATACTGCTTGCAAAAGCTGCTCTGACAACTATCTCTTCATTGAAGCCCCATAAGTCCTCAAGGGATCCACCACCTCTAGCTATAATAATCACGTCAGGTCGATCACCAAGTTGATTAAAGCCTGCAATTGCCTCGCTCACATCTTGAGCACATTTATCACCTTGTACAACCACTGGCCAGATTGTTACCCTTGATGGGAAACGATCACTTAAACGATGCATAATATCTTTTATTACGGCTCCAGTGGGCGAAGTAATAACACCAATATGATTGGGCAGATAGGGTAGCTGCTTCTTATTATGGGCATCGAAGATACCTTCTGCACCTAATTCTTTTTTCCGTTTTTCAAGCATAGCCATTAATGCCCCAGAACCAGCTGGGGCAAGATCATCTATTATAATTTGATATTTTGATTGTCCTGGAAAAGTAGTTAATCTACCTTTCACAACTACTTCCATACCTTCTTCGGGCAATACACTCAATTTCAAGGCAGTGCCCTTCCAAAGAACTCCAGCAATGACCGCTCTCTCATCTTTTAGATCTAGATAAATATGGCCTGAAGCAGGTCTAGAAACGCGCCCCAATTCACCTTTAACTCTAATATAGTCAAATTTAGTCTCTATTAGTTTTTTTATTCCCATCGAAATTTCAGAAACTGAAAATTCTGGTGTGTTATCTCCCAAATCGGGTAAATCAATTAAATCATTCATCTTGTTCTCTTGTCACTATTATACACACACCTTAAGACTACTTTAACATAACTCCAAGGAGACTTTTTTGCATATTTTAATATTAGGAAGTGGTGGACGTGAGCATTCTATTGCATGGGCAGTTAAACAAAATCCAAAATGCACAAAACTAACCTGTGCACCGGGCAACGCAGGAATGCAACAAATTGGTAGTTGTATAAATTTAGACATAAATGATGGAAATAAAATAAAAACTTGGGCTAAAAAAAATAATGTAGATCTAGTTATCATTGGTCCAGAAGAACCCTTGTCACATGGAGTATCTGATATACTTAATCTGGCGGGTATCCTCACATTTGCGCCATCAATGGAAGCATCAAAATTAGAATCTTCAAAGCATTTCACAAAACAAATATGTAATGTTAGCGGAGCTCCCACTGCAAATTTTAAACACTTTAAAGATCAGAAAACCGCTTTAAAATTCTTGAATGATAGTGAATTTCCACTTGTGATAAAGGCGGATGGTTTGGCTGCAGGTAAAGGTGTGATTATTGCATCGACACATGCTGAAGCGGTTACGGCAATAAATGACATGTTTGGGGGCCAATATGGTGATGCTGGCGCAGAAGTGATTATTGAAGAGTTTATGGTTGGAGAAGAAGTTTCTCTTTTCGTCTTATGTGATGATACAGATATTCTATCAATTGGAAGTGCTCAAGATCACAAAAGAGCTTACGATAACGATGCTGGACCAAATACTGGTGGAATGGGTGCATACTCACCTGCGCCAATATTAACAGCTGAAATTGAAAAAAAAGCAATTTCAAAAATCATAGAACCATGCCTTAAACAAATGAAAAAGCTTGGTACACCTTACAAGGGCGTCTTATATGCAGGTTTAATGATAAAAGATGAGGAGCCAAAATTAGTAGAATTTAATGCTAGACTAGGTGATCCAGAATGTCAGGTTTTAATGATGCGTTTAGGCGCTCAAATATTGGATTTAATTTTAGCGACTTGCGAAAATAGGTTAGTTGAAGCAAGGGCTGCTTGGGCGGATGATCATGCTATCACCATTGTTATTGCGGCGAAGGGATATCCAAATGCTTATGATAAAGGCTTTGTAATTTCTGAAACAAATAATATTGTGCAGGATAGCAACAATATGCTTTTTCATGCTGGAACAAAATTAGAAAACGAAAAAGTAATTTCAACTGGAGGAAGAGTGCTCAATGCGACTACTAGAGGCTCAAATCTCAAAGAAGCCAAAATGAGAGCGTATGAAATGGTTAAAAATGTTAATTGGAAAGATGGTTTCTATCGAAGCGATATTGGCTGGAGAGCACTTTAGGATAATTTAAATCTGCTTCTCGGGCATATGAACTATTAAACCATCCAAGTCATCAGTTACTTTAACTTGACAGGTCAGTCGCGACCTTGACATATCAGGCTCCCATGCAAAATCGAGCATGTCTTCCTCCATGTCATCCTTGGGGGGTAATATTTCTACCCATTTAGCATCCACATAAACATGACAAGTCGAACATGCGCATGCTCCCCCACAATCAGCTTCTATTCCAGGAACATTATTGTCTCGAGCACCCTCCATAACTGTAAGACCACTATCTACGTCAACCGAATGTTCAGTCCCATCGTGTTCAATGTAAGTAATTTTTGGCATAAGAATCAGACCTTAAATTTTTTAATAGGTCTAACAATCGTTTAACAATCAGACCAGTATTTTTTTTTACAACATTTATTTTGTATATGGTTATAAAAACACGTCAAGTATCAATCATAAATCGTCATAATAAAATTAGAAGCTTATTGAAAGTTTAATAGCAATGTTCTATCTTTGTTCTTATGAAGATATCTAATGAAATTAACCCAAAGTGGCCTCAACCTCCATCAGCCCTGCCACATAATCTCTTGAGCATTCCCCCTAATGGATCAATGATTACTGTAGCTGGGTTAGTTTTAGTAAGACAAAAGCCTGGCACAGCCAGTGGCGTGGTTTTTCTTACTTTAGAAGACGAATTCGGTGTTTCTAATATTATTGTTTGGCCAAGTATTTTTAAAAAATTTCGTAATCAAGTTATAGGTGGAAGAATGCTTAAAATAACTGGAAAGCTTCAAAGAGAAGATAACGTGACTCACATAATAGCAAATGATATTGAAGACATAAGTATAATGCTCGATGAGCTTTTGAGTAAAAATACTACTTAATTAATATAAAATAACCCATTAAATAATATTAAAAATAATTATTAAATTACCATTGAAGCTTTCAATATAATCATACACTCACTATACGCATATTATGAAGATCAGTGAGCCAAAAAGTCGTCCCGACTTAGCCAACGCAAAAAAGATATCTGATACTAGATATGGTCAACCTAAGGTTGGTCTAGTTAGTCTTGGTTGTCCAAAAGCATTAGTAGACAGTGAAAGAATTTTAACTCGGCTCCGAGCGGAAGGCTATTCAATTTCGTCAGATTATAATGACGCAGAGGCAGTAATAGTTAATACATGTGGTTTCCTCGATTCTGCAAAAGCTGAAAGTTTAGAAGCAATTGGTGAAGCGATAGAAGAAAATGGCAAAGTTATTGTAACAGGATGTTTAGGCGCTGAACCAGAGTATATAACAGGAATTCACCCATCGGTTCTCGCGATAACAGGCCCACAACAATATGAAAAGGTTTTAGACGCAGTACACAAAGCTGTCCCACCCAAACCTGATCCATTTGTCGATTTACTTCCCGCCTCAAATATTTCCTTAACTCCAAGGCACTATAGCTATTTAAAAATTTCAGAAGGCTGTAATCACAAGTGTAAATTCTGCATAATCCCAAATATGCGAGGAAAATTAAATAGCCGCCCCCCACATGCCATCCTAAAAGAGGCCGAGAAATTAGTGGACAATGGTGTAAAAGAATTATTAATAATTTCTCAAGATACAAGTGCATACGGCCTAGACCTAAAACATGAGGAGATTGGTGGATATCGTGCACACATTGTGGACTTAGCTAAAGAACTTGGGACTTTAGGAGCTTGGGTGAGACTACATTATGTCTATCCATATCCTCACGTTAGAAGATTAATACCATTTATGGCAGAAGGAAATATTTTACCCTATTTGGATATTCCCTTCCAACATTCACATCCCGATGTTCTTCGTCGAATGTCTCGCCCAGCAGCCAGTAGTAAAACTTTAGAAGAAATAAAAGTTTGGCGAAAAGACTGTCCTGAATTAACAATTAGATCAACATTCATAGTTGGATATCCAGGAGAAACAGATTCAGAGTTCCAACATTTGCTTGATTGGTTAGGCGAGGCGCAACTTGACCGAGTAGGATGCTTTCAATACGAAAATGTTAAGGGAGCACAATCGAATTTATTACCAGAACAGATTCCTAATGAAGTGAAAGAAGAGCGCTGGAAAAAGTTTATGGAGATATCACAAAATATTTCAAAAGCAAAATTAGAAAAGAAAATAGGTAAAAAATTAGATGTTATTGTCGATTCTATTGAACCAGATGGAGCCACATGTAGGACAATGGCAGATGCACCTGAAATAGATGGTAATTTATTTATTGATGAAAATTTTCAAAATTTATCAACTGGTGACATTGTGCAAGTAGTTATTGATGAAGCTTCAGAATATGATCTTTGGGGGAAGTTAATTGTTTGAACAGACTTGAATTGATTTTTATCTAGATTTTGAAAGTGTCTGTACTACTTAAGGATCATGGAAAAAAAACTTGAGATAATTTACAACGAAAACTGTCCCGTTTGTCGTTTTGAAATTAATCATTATAAAACTTACGCAGCAAAGAAAAACCTATCAATAAAGTTTATAGACTTAAATAATGTTGATTTGAAAAAGTGGAATCTAACAAAAGACAAGGCAGCACAAAGACTTTATGCTTTTGATCAAGGAAAGAAATATGAAGGAGTATCTGCCTTTAATATCTTATGGTCAAAAATGCCCAGATATAAATTTTTAGCGTTTATTGTACAAATTCCAATATTAAATAAAGCATCAAACATAACCTATGATAAAATACTAGCGCCCATAATTTACAAAATGCATTTAAAAAGAGAATTAAAAAAATCTATTAACGCTAAAGCTACCCGTTAACCATCAATCCGTATATTTTTGTTTTGAGGATCATATGGGCTGTCTTCCACAATTGTAGCAGGCCATCTATTACCCAAAATTAAGACCTCTAATTGTTGACCTACAGATGAATGGGTATTTAAAACATATCCCATACCAATTTGTTTGTTAAATGCCACTGAAAACCCTCCTGACGTTAGTCTTCCAACTTTTAAGTTGTCGCAGAAAAGTGCCTCTCGACCCCAAGGATCAGCATCTTCTGGGCCATCAATCAGAAGTGTTACACATTTAGACTGAACACCTTTTTCAATCATTTTTTCTTTGCCATAAAAAGTTTTATCTAAATCAACAAATCTAGTTAAATCTGCTTCTAATGGAGTTGCGTCTCGGCCAAGCTCTGTACCAAATGCTCTGTAAGATTTTTCCTGCCGCAACCAGTTCTGAGCCCGAGCACCAACAAGCATCATTCCGTACTTTTTACCAGCACTCTCTAATAGATCAAACAAGTAATTTTGCATCTCAATTGGATGATGAAGCTCAAAACCCAACTCGCCCGTATATGCAACCCGAATTGCTTTTACAGGACACATGCCCAATTCAATATTTCGCTGAGAAAGCCAAGGAAAGGTTTTATTGGACAAGGCTTCTTCAGGATTGGAAGCTTTTATGACCTCTCGCAAAACTTCACGGGTCTTTGGCCCAGCAATGGCGAATACACCCCATTGATTGGTAACATCATGAATTTCTATGTAACCAAATTCATCAACTTTGTCCTCAATTGATTTACGTAAGAAATCAGCATCATAATCAGTCCAGGCACCAGCCGATACTAGATAATAACTGTTCTCACCATCCCTTATGATGGTGTATTCTGTTCGAGTAGTACCAAAAGACGTTAATGCGTAAGTAAGGTTTATCCTATTAATTTTTGGTAGTTTATTACACGTAAACCAATCTAAGAACTTTGTCGCACCCGGTCCTTTAATAATATGCTTTGTAAAAGCTGTCGCATCAATTAAGCCCACACCATTTCTTATTGATTGAGCTTCACGTACTGTATATTCCCACCAAGATCCTCGTCTAAATGAACGACTTTTCTCATCAAATTCATCATCCGCATTCAAAGGGCCAAAATAATTAGGTCTTTCCCAACCATTTACAAACCCAAATTGAGCACCTCTAAGTTTTTGACGGTCATAAGCTGGAGCGGTTCTTAAAGGTCGGGTAGCCGGTCTTTCCTCATCTGGATGATGAAGCACATAAACATGATCATAACATTCTTCATTTTTTCTAGCTACGAAATCAGTCGTTATCCATTTTCCATAACGCTTTGGATCAAGTGAAGCCATATCTATTTCAGCTTCACCATCAACCATCATTTGTGCCATATAATGACCTGTGCCCCCTGCAGCTGTTATTCCAAAGCTGAATCCTTCAGCGAGCCACATATTTCGCAAGCCGGGTGCAGGGCCTACTAGCGGATTACCATCTGGTGTATAACAAATAGGCCCATTAAAATCGTCTTTTAAACCTGAGTTCTCACATGATGGAACTCTATGTATCATTGCCATATATTGTTGTTCTATTCTCTCTAAATCGAGCTGAAACAAATCAGCACGAAAACTGTCTGGCACACCATATTCAAATCTTGCTGGAGCATTTTTTTCATAGACACCTAATATCCAACCGCCCCTTTCTTCACGCACATATGATTGCGCGTCTGCATCTCTGATCACTGGGTGTTCTGGATTTTTTTTTCGCCACTCAACTAAACTTTGATCTTGATCGGTTACAATAAATTGATGCTCAACTGGTATTGCCGGAATCTTAATATTTAAAAGCTTGGCTGTTCTCTGAGCATGATTGCCAGTCGCAGTAACAACATGCTCTGCGACAATAATCTTTGTTTCCTCTGAAGGTAACAAGTTACCCCCTTTTTCAATCATTTTTGTACAAGTAACATTCCATTCTGAGCCCGTCCACTCGTAGCCATCTACTTGCCACTTACGCTCAATTATTACTCCTCTTTGACGTGCACCCTTTGCCATCGCCATTGTAACGTCCGCAGGGTTAATATAACCATCAGTGGGATGGTAAATTGCACCTTCTAGATCTTCAGTATTTATTAAAGGCCAACGATCTTTGATTTCTTTTGCTGTTAGCCACTCATAAGGGATTCCGACTGTTTCTGCAGTGGAAGCGTAGAGCATATATTCGTCCATACGCTCCTTTGTTTGAGCCATGCGTAAATTTCCAACAACCGAGAACCCTGCATTAAGTCCTGTTTCAGTCTCTAATTCCTTATAAAACTTTACAGAATAATCATGAATATGACTTGTGGCATATGACATATTGAACAAAGGCAACAAACCTGCTGCATGCCATGTGGATCCAGAGGTTAGTTCATCACGCTCTAATAACATAACATCCTGCCATCCAAACTTAGCTAAATGGTATGCAATACCAGTTCCAACTGCTCCACCACCAACGACCAAGGCTTTCACATGCGTTTTCATTACAAACTCCAACTTTTAATTTTTAACATCTTGCAGAATTCAAAAAGTAATAATTCAATTAGCCGACCGAAACACATCCAAATCCGACCTATTAAAATAAATCTTATACTCAATTATCTTTTACACATATTCAAATTGTTTTGTCATATACACAAAAAATAAGACTGTTCTATAATTAGACTAATATTACAAAAATTATAGAACCCTCTCTAAATCTAAAATTAAATCTTCTGGATCCTCCAGCCCAACTGACATTCTGAAAATACCATCACCAGCAAATGCTTTATAACTTTTCGCTTGAATATTTGATAACCTAAAAGATCCATTTATCAATTCTTCTGTAGGCATCCAAAAAATTAAACTCCGATGGTGACCCAATGATACAGCATAATGAATTACCTCGAGTTTAGACGCCATTTTGTTAGCTAGTGCTTTACCCACAGATTCATCGCCTACTTGGAAGCTTAACATTGCAGAAAAATTATTCATCTGCTCTTCTGCTAACTTATGTTGTGGGTGGCTCTCCAAACCAGGATATTTCACGTCTGTTACATTTGGATGTTTTTCTAACCAATTTGCTATTATCATCGCATTTTTTTCATGTGCTTCCATTCGCAATGGTAATGTAGAAACTCCCCGAGCAATCAACCAAGCGTTAAATGGTGACATAACACCGCCATGATGAATACCAGCTTCAAGCCTTAATTTCCCAATCAACGAACGAGATCCAGCAATTATCCCACCTACTGCGTCTCCATGTCCACACAAATACTTTGTTGCTGAATGCATAATTAAATCTATCCCGAGCTTAGATGCTCTCATTCCAAGGGGAGTGGCAAATGTGCAGTCTGCCGAAAGAATAGCACCTACTTGATTGGCAATCTTTTTTACAGCTCTAACATCTGTAAGACGTAGGATCGGATTCACTGGGGACTCGATATGAATTAATTTAGTATTTTTTTTGACTGCGTTATTTAAAGCATTTAGATCAGACATATCTACAAAAGTAGTCTCAATTCCAAATCGAGGCAGAGTATCTCTCGCCAATTCCGCCACACCTGCATAAGAAACATCTGACACAATGACGTGGTCTCCAGATGATAGAAATGTCATAAATATTGCCGTAGCAGCAGCCATACCAGATGCTGTACAAAGCGCATCTTCTACACCTTCTATCTCAGCAATTTTTTTCTCTAACATCGACACTGTTGGGTTCGCCCAACGAGCATAAAGCCAGGGACTATCATCTTTTAAATCATGCGCCGAAAAACCGGCGGCTTCTTCACTAACGAATGTCGAGGACATATGAAGTGGTGGTGCAGATGCGTTTGTTGCTGGATCTGGCCCCTCCCCTCCATGAATAGCAGTAGTTCTTATACCTGAATATGTATTTTTTTTCATTATATCCCTCAAAATTTTATTTAATTAGCCATAAATATTTTTAAGTAAGAGTCGAGCGTTTAACACTAGAATTTCCAACTATTTTTTATTAACTATTAAAAAAAATTGAGGAATGAAATGGAAAATCCTTTATTAGCTCAGTGGAGTAACAAATTTGGAATACCACCATTTTTACAAATAGAGGATGCTCACTTTGAAGAAGCTTTTAACTTATCCATAGCAAAAGCTAAAAATAATTATGATGCTATTGCTGAAAATGAAAATGCTCCAACCTTCAACAATACTATCACTGAAATGGAAAAAGCAGATGAAGCTTTGAGTAAGGTCAGTCATGTATTTTTTAATCTTGTTGGGGCAGACAGCAATATTAAACGGCAAGAAATACAGTTAAAAATTGCCCCTAAATTAGCCCGTTTCAATTCAGAAGTATTAACTAATCCAAAACTTTGGACTCGCATTAAAAAACTAAATGAGGATGTGGAAAATTCCAATTGTACGACTGAACAAAAAAGAGTCATATTCTTGTATTATCAGATGTTTGTACGGGCTGGGGCGGAATTAAAAGAAACTAATAAAAGACGCTATCAGTCAATCATGTCACAGTTGGCAACTTTGGGAACTGAGTTTTCTCAAAACTTGTTAGCGGATGAAAGCTCCTGGTGCCTTGCTCTTTCATCAAGTGAATTAGACGGGCTACCTGACTTTTTGATAGACACATTGGAAAAAAATGCAGAAGAACGTGGGATCGACGGTTATCTGATAATCTTAAATAGGACAACAGTTATACCATTTTTGCAATTCTCCAAACACAGACACCTTAGAAAAAAAGTATATTTAGCGTGGATTTCAAGAGGGAATAATAATAGTAAAACTAATAATTTAGAGATAATATCAAAAACGCTTACGTTAAGAAATGAGCGTTCCAGTTTATTAGGTTATGACAATTTTTCTCATTTTAAATTAGAAACAGAAATGGCACAAAATTCTAAAAATGTAAAAGACCTCTTAATGTCAGTTTGGGAGCCTGCAAAACGAAGAGCTAAAAGTGACAAATTGGAACTGCAAAAACTCTTATCTAAAGATGCCATAAAGGATGAATTAAGAGCTTGGGATTGGCGATATTACGCAGAAAAAAGACGTATTCAAAATTATTCAATAAATGAAGTTGAAATAAAATCCTATCTCCAGTTGAACAAGATGATTGAAGCTGCATTTTATTGCGCAACCAAACTATTTAATTTAGATTTCAAACTTCTCAATTCTAATTTATACCACCAAGATGCTCAGATCTGGGAAGTTACTCGAAATGGTAAACATCTAGCATTGTTTATTGGAGATTATTATGCTCGTAGCTCTAAACGGTCTGGCGCATGGTGCTCCGCCTTTAGAAGTCAATCCAAGTTAAATGGTAATGTACGTCCAATTGTTGTGAATGTTTGTAATTTTTCAAAACCAGACAAAGACAAGAAATGCTTACTAAGTTTTGATGAAGCTACAACCCTTTTTCATGAATTCGGGCATGCGCTTCATTCAATTTTATCAAATGTGTCATATCCTTTGGTATCAGGTACATCAGTAGCAAGAGACTTTGTAGAACTTCCTAGCCAATTATTTGAGCATTGGTTGGAAGTACCTGAAGTATTGGAGAAATATGCAATTCATTATAAAACTGGAAAACCTATTTCAAAACACTTGCTTGAAAAACTTAAGAAAGCAAAAAATATTGATCAGGGATTTAGCACAGTCGAGTATCTTTCATCGGCAATTGTTGACTTGTTCCTTCATGAAGGGCCAGTTCCAAAAGATCCGATATTAAGACAGAACGAAATACTAAGATCAATAGACATGCCGACTTCAATTGATATGCGCCATTCAATAACACAATTTGCACATATTTTTTCAGGAGATGGCTACTCTTCTGGATATTATTCATACATGTGGTCAGAAGTGATGGATGCAGATGCGTTCAAGGCATTTGAAGAAAAAAATAACCCATTTGATAAGGAAACAGCTAAAGCTCTGCACGATTGTATTTTATCAAAAGGTGGTTCGATTGCACCTGAACAAGCATACATTAATTTTCGAGGTAAACTTCCAAATGTGAAAGCATTACTCGAGCAAAGGGGTCTATCCACCGCAGGGAATATAACTTAAAGAAACATTGTTACAATTAATTTTATTGTGCTTACTTATAGAAAGAAAGTAGGATAAATTAATAATACACTAATGTGTAAATAATATAAAATTGGCTACAAAATAATGGAGATAGTAGATGACTATTCATATCGGAGCTGAAAAATCAGATATTGCTGAAACTGTATTATTACCTGGTGATCCTTATAGAGCAAAATGGGCTGCTGAAACATTTTTAGAAAAACCAAAGTTAATAAATGAGGTAAGAGGAATGTTAGGATTCACTGGAACATGGAAAGGTAATAAGGTTACTATTCATGGCTCTGGTATGGGCATGCCTTCTATCTCAATCTATGCAAATGAGTTGATAAAAAATTATGATGTTCAAACCTTAATACGTATTGGGTCATGTGGTGGAATGGTTGAAAAAGTTGGTATTAGAGATATTGTCCTGGCAATGTCAGCCTCTAGCATGTCGTCTATGAACAAACCAATTTTTAAAGATCTGAATTTTGCGGCGACCGCAAATTGGGATTTATTAAATGAGGCTGCAAAAGCTGCAAAAAAAAGAAATTCAAAGGTGCATATCGGCAATATATTTTCGTCTGATGTATTCTACTCAGAACACGAAGATATAGACCGCGAGATGAAGCGACATGGTGTATTGGCAGTCGAGATGGAAGCAGCTGAACTATACACATTAGCAGCAAGATACGAAAGAAGAGCACTCGCCATTTTGACCGTTAGTGACCATCTCATTACCCATGAAGCTTTACCATCTAAAGACCGGGAGCGCTCATTTGGTGAAATGGTCGAGATAGCATTGGAGGCTGCATTTAATGAAACTTCGTAAATTAGGAAATTTAGACTTAAATGTAAGTGCAGTTGGTTTGGGCTGTATGAGTTTTGCAGGATTTTACGATCCTACAACTAAAGAAGAATCCTTTAAATGTTTGGACGAAGCTAGAAACGTTGGTATTAACTTCCTTGACACAGCAGAAATGTATGGTTGGGGTTTGTCAGAAGAGATCATTGGAGAATACCAGTCTTTGAATAAATACGAATTTCACGTTGCAACCAAAGGAGGTATTGTTAGAGGAGCTGCTAGAGGAGTTAATGATAATTCTGAAACAGGTCTACGAAAATCGTTGGAAGGCTCCTTAAAACGATTAAGAGTTGACTATATCCCACTGTATTACATACATCGCAGAGACTATACCTTTGATATTGAAGATGTGTCAGGCACTTTAAAAAAATTTATTGATGAGGGTAAAATTGGTGGTTTTGGATTTTCCGAAATATCCCCAAGTTCTTTAAGACGCGCGTCTAAAATTCATCATGTAACTGCTATACAGAATGAATATTCACTTTGGACGCGTTACCCAGATTTAGGGATGTTGCAGACATGCAAAGAATTAGGTACAACTTTTGTACCTTTTTCTCCACTGGGACGGGGTATATTATCTAATAATGATTTAACTCCATTAAATTTTTCTGAAACAGATTTTAGAAAAAACCAACCCCGTTTTCTTGAACCAAACTTTACGAAAAATATGAAATCTATCAAAATTTTCAGAGACTTTTGCAAATCTAAAGGATGGAGCCCCGCAAGTGTATCTATTGCATGGACATTGGATCAAGGCGATCACACCATACCAATACCAGGAACACGATCAGCAACCAATCTAAAAGATTTTTCTTCTGGAGCTACTATACTATTTACCGATTCAGATCGCGCTGACATTAAAAAAATTCTACCAGTTGGATGGGCTCATGGCGATCGTTATTCTGATGCACAAGTAACAGGGGTTGAACGTTACTGCTAATACAAAAATTAAGTTTACTAGCCACCCACCCCATGAGATTGGTCATATTTATTTTTACTCGCTTTTTTCCAGCCGTTTAATTTATCAAGATTTGTTGAAAAAACTTCAATTTCTAAAGGATAACAATCTGCTTTATCACTTGAATGGCTAGAGGCACAGTTTCCACCAGGGCACGCACTTAAACCCACTATCAAATCAATTTCTGCGAAGAATTCAAGATAATCCCCAGGCTTTACCGGGCTTTCTTTCATAAAATATTGGCCAGTATCACGGGTAAAACCAGTACACATAAAAACATTCAAAACATCATGAATATAACTTTCTGCTGACGGTATATCCAAATCACAATGGTGTGCTAATGCTCTTGTTAGATTAGAATGGCAGCAAAAATGATAATGATCTCCACCTGAAATTAAATTATTGGTATAAGGATCGCAACGCGTACCAATAATATCATGGACGGACCCACCAAATGAATCAAAACCATACCAATCCAAAGTATCATGTGTGATGGTTGCCATAGGCCGCATTGCAGGTAAGCTTGACCAAAGGCGGTCTTTTGTAGAAACATGCGTACCATGCAGAGCCCTTGTCTTTCCAGAATAGAAAGTCTCCGCAAGGTTGTGCCTATTCCACAAATTTAAATCGCCAACCTGTGATCCTTCCAAAGACTTAACTCGAAAAAATTGACCAGCTTTCACATCAAGACAACCAGCAGAACGAGGTGAAACTACCATGCTGTTAGTTTTCTTCATCACCTTTCGCCCGTCTTCATAAATACTAAAATTGTAATTCTCTATTCTAGCCGGATTGTAGCAGATAACTGGTTCTAATGCCTGTAACCTCTCAGCATCTTCAGGTCTTTTTCTATCCTTGTTTACTAATTTCATATGTCTCTCCTAAGCATTTTGACCTGCAATTAATCCCGAAAAAATGCATCCCCCTAAAAACGTACCCTCTAAAGCGTTATAGCCATGATAGCCACCACCACCAAAACCAGCAACTTCACCCGCTGCAAATAAGCCGTGAATAACATCTCCATTTATATTTAATGCACTTCCAGTTGTGTTAGTTTGAATACCTCCTAGCGATTTTCGAGTTAAAATATTTAATCGAATGGCGATTAACGGTCCATTTCTTGGATCAAGTAGCTTGTGAGGCTTTGCCGTTCGCAAAACCCTATCACCAATATATTTTCGAGCACCATATAAAGCCACAATCTGAGCATCTTTTGAGAATCTATTGTTGATTTGCATATCTCTATCAAGAATCTTCTTTTTGATATCTGTATAGGAAATAACAGCATTTTTTTCTTTTGAATTCATACCCGAAACTAAGTCTTTTAAGTTATCAGAAATCACAAAATCTTCTCCAAATTTTTTGAATTTCTCAATAGCTTCAGGAGCACCCTTTCCTAGCCTTGATTTTAAAACTTTTATCCAACTTTTAGAGGTAAAATCAGGGTTCTGCTCTGATCCAGACAGTACAAACTCTTTTTCAATAATTTTTTGTGTAAGTACCAGCCAACTATAACTATAACCTGTTTTCAGTATATTTTTTAGAGTATTAAGAGTATCAAAGCCAGGCATACAAGGTGATGGCAAGCGATTGCCTGTCGCATCAAACCACATTGGACTCGGACCAGACAAGATTCGTATTCCATGGTTAGGCCAAATTGAATTCCAATTTCGAATACCTTCGGTATAATGCCACATTCGATCAATATTTATTAATGATACTCCTTGCTCAGAAGCTCTTTGTTGTATTTTTCCATCTACATAATCAGGCACACCAGAAATCAGAAACTCTGGAATTTTACCTATTCTTTTTGATGGCCAGTATTTCTTAACCAAATCAAAATTTCCACCAATGCCTCCAGAGCAAAGTATCGTGTTCTCTGCAATAATTTCAAAATTAGACACTACTATTCTATTTGTAGACTTCCCCCTAAGGGCCTCATCATCTGCCAGAATATCTCCTGATATACCTTTGACCTCGCCATCACTCATGATTAAGTTTTTTGCACAGTACCTAAATTTGGCTTTTATTTTTCCTCTCGAAATCAATTCTTTAACTTCAAAAATAAAAGGATCAACAACGCCCACACCTGTGCCCCAAGTTAAATGGAAGCGAGGCACCGAATTGCCATGCCCACCAGCTTGACCTCCTCCTCTTTCAGCCCAACCAATACTAGGAAACCACCGTAGACCTTTTTTTCGCAATAATTGACGCATTGGACCCGCAGAGAAGTCTATGTATTTTTCTGCCCACAATTTGGGATTTTCATCCTCTGCTCTATTAAATTGAGCAGAACCCATCCAATCAGAGTACGCCAGATTTTTACTGTCTTTTATACCGACTCTTCTTTGTTCCGGTGTGTCAATCATAAACAAACCACCTAAAGACCAATATGCCTGACCTCCAATAGATTGGGGACCTTCTTGATCAATTATAGTGACCAATCTACCGCGCTTTGCTGCTTCAATAGCAGACATCAGCCCCGCTAGACCAGATCCTACAACAAGAACATCTGTTTGAAATTGCATTTTTGAAGACTCCAGATCATATTGAAAATCATGATGCCTTTTTCTTAATTCGAACGCCAGACCGACGTTTCTTTTTTTTTCGCTTAAATTGTAAACTCTCCCCATCTTTAGAATTTGGCCCATTTCTGCTAAAATCTTTTGTATCTACCCCATTAATCATTTCTTTATTAAAATTCTTATTTCTTCTTCCACGAGATTTTCTTCTGACATTCTCATCAGGCACCTTCTCCCAACGCACACCACCAGCAACCTCAATATTTAACTTTATTTTTCTTTCAATTGCTAAAAAATCTTTCATCTCTGTCATAGAGCAAAATGCTATAGCAATACCTGAAGCACCAGCTCTCGCAGTTCGTCCTATACGATGAACATAGTTTTCCGGGACATTAGGTAAATCAAAATTGAAAACGAAGTCTACTTCCGGAATATCTATGCCTCTTGCTGCAACATCAGTAGCGACCAGCACATTAATACTACCATCTTTAAAAGCTTGCAAAGCTCGATCTCTTTGACCTTGCGATTTATTACCATGTATAGAATTGGCTGTGAATCCTTGTCTGATTAAATTTTTCATAAGCTTTTCAGCACCATGTTTGGTTCTTGAAAAAACCAGTGAACGTTTTGCCTGATGGTGAGATAATAATTTTTTTAATAAATCGGGTTTATCACCTTGCGTCACAAAATGTACAAATTGAGTAATTTTATCTGCTACTTTTCCTGGTGGGCTTACCTCTATTCTGATTGGTTGATTTAAATATGTATCAGCAATTTCTGACATTAATTTAGGCATTGTTGCTGAAAATAGCATTGTTTGCTTCTGAATAGGTAATAGCTTTGAAATCTGTCTCAATGCATGAATAAAACCCAAATCAAGCATCTGATCAGCCTCGTCCAAGACCAAGTAATGCGTATGCTCCAAAGTTACAGCTCTTCGATCAAGTAAGTCTATTAAGCGACCAGGAGTAGCTACTAAAATATCCATTCCTTTTTGCAACTTATGAATTTGTGGATTTATTGATAAACCTCCAACGACCATTCCTACTCTTATTGGACTTCCTCTCACAAATGACTTGATTGCTTCTTGTATCTGTTTCGCAAGTTCTCTAGTTGGAGCAAGAATTAATGCATGTGTGGACTTTGGAAGGGGTTTTACACGGTTTTCCATCAAGCGATGAGCGATAGGCAATCCAAATGCTGCTGTTTTTCCAGTTCCCGTTTGGGCAAGACCCATAACATCTCTACCGTTGAGCACGTGAGGTATCGCTTTATATTGAATTGGTGTTGGTTCTATCAATCCTAATACTTCAATTTTATCCATCAAAATGGGATTTAATCCTAGTATATCAAAACTTTTCATTTTGCTCTTTCTCACTGGCGACGTGCTTAAAATTTTTAAAACTAAATATGCAAATTTTATTTAAGATTAAATTATAGCCCACTAATTAAAACGAATTTTTATACTGCCTTGTGCAATATCCATCATGCTTTTTAACACTTAACCAGATATAGTTGCGATTTATAATCAACCATTACTTATAGATTATTGGAAACCAATCCTCACGCAGGCGATCACCCGGCTTCATATTGTGACCAGGGAAAGGAGGTGAAGTCGGTCCAGGTCGTTCTACGTATCTTGCATCATCACCAACTAACCTTAATGAAAATGCTCTCCTTCGTTTCTTTGTTTCATTACCACGTGCACCGTGTAAAATTCGATAATGAAACGCTACTGCATCACCTGGATCCATATCCCACTCTAAAACCTTCATACCTTCAGCATCTGGATCTGGTACAGGCATATACTTAACAGTGTCTTTATAAAACTTATCTTCATTCAACCAACGTGTTGGTAAAACAGGCTTTGACCATTTATGTGACCCTGCAACACATCTCAATGTAGCATCAGTAACTGCATCAACAGGAGACCAAAAGCTAACTGTTTGACTTCCTTCCACAAAATAATAAGGGCTATCCTGATGCCAAGGTGTAGGTTTAGATGTTCCTGGTTCCTTCACTAACACATGGTCATGAAAAACTTGCACTGTTTTGGATTTCATCAGTCCAGCCGCAACTTCAGCTACTTTAGAATTCTTAATTACTTCCTGAAATTGGCTTATCCGGTTCCAGTTGCAGTAATCATCAAAAAATCTACCGCCTTCACCATCTTTAATATTTTCAGCAGCGTATCGGCCAGGATTTTGAATATTATAATCTATGCCTGTTTGAATTAACTCGACATAATCGGCAAACAGTCCTTTTATTAAGACCGCCCCATCGTCTTGGAAAGACTTAACATGCTCTTCACTCAAAAAGCTCTTTGGCATTTTTTATCCATATCTAATTGTAAGAAAAACACTAACAATTGATCGTGTTCAATATCATGCTGCTCGTTCTACCATCATTTTCTTGATTTCTGCAATTGATTTTGCAGGATTTAGTCCTTTCGGACAAGTTTTTGTGCAATTCATAATTGTATGACATCTATACAATTTAAAAGGGTCTTGTAAATCGTCCAAGCGCTCTGTTGTCGCCTGATCTCTTGAATCTATAATCCACCTGTAAGCATGTAATAATGCGGCTGGACCCAAATACTTGTCACCATTCCACCAGTAACTTGGACATGACGTGGAGCACGATGCACACATTACACACTCATATAACCCATCTAACTTTTTCCTGTCTTCAATGGACTGTCGCCATTCTTCCTTTGGTCGTTCTGTTTTTGTTTCCAACCACGGCATAATACTTGCATGTTGTGCATAAAAATTTGTTAAATCTGGTATCAAATCCTTAACAACAGGCATGTGTGGAAGAGGGTATATACTAACATCACCTTTGACCTCATCTAAGCCAAATATACAGGCCAAAGTATTAGCACCACCAATGTTCATAGCACAAGAACCACATATTCCTTCTCGGCATGATCTTCTAAAGCTTAAGGTTGGGTCTATTTCATTCTTAATTTTAATTAAAGCGTCAAGAAACATTGGCCCACAAGAATCCATATCTACGAAATAAACATCAAGTCTCGGATTCTCTCCAGTATCTGGATTCCATCGATAAATTTTAAATTTTTTTACGTTGGATGCACCTTTAGGCCTTGGCCATGTTTTGCCAACAGTTATTCTGCTATTCTTTGGTAACCTGAATTCTACCATTTTAATACTCTTTCAACTTTTACTTAAAAGGTTCGTTCTTTGGGTGCAATACGCTTCAAGGAAATTCCTCCCTCTTTTTCTGCCGTTAATGGTTTAATACCAACATCTCGGTATGCTAAGTCTACTTTTGATCCTTGAATTTTTGCCAGCGAATGTTTCCGCCAATTTACATCATCCCGAGTTGGATAGTCCTCGTGTGCATGGGCACCTCTACTTTCTTTTCGGGCCTCTGCACCAACAATTGTAGCTAGAGAGTTTGGCATCAAATTATCTAGCTCTAATGTTTCCATAAGATCTGTATTCCATATTAGGGATTTGTCTGTCACTTTCAGATCATTCATTTTATTTGCGATCTCAGTCATTTTTTTGACACCATTAGAGAGAGTTTCATTAGCTCTAAACACTGCCGCATCGGACTGCATTGTCTTTTGCATTTCCAATCTTAATTCTGCTGTACCAATTTCGCCATTTGAGTTTCTAATATTATCAAACCGTTCCATAGCTTTTTCTACAGATTGAATATTTAACGGTTTGTTCTTGGTGGATGGATCTACCACTTTTCCAGCTCTTATGGCCGCAGCTCTGCCAAACACCACTAGGTCGATTAGACTATTTGATCCTAGCCTATTAGCACCATGAACTGACGCACATCCAGCTTCACCTACGGCCATCAGCCCTGGTTGAATTCTATTTTGATCTTCTGTAGTTGGGTTTAATACTTCTCCCCAATAATTTGTTGGGATGCCACCCATATTGTAATGAACTGTAGGCAACACTGGGATGGCGTCTTTTGTTAAGTCAACTCCAGCAAAAATGCGGGCACTTTCTGATATTCCAGGTAATCTTTCTGCTAATGCCTCAGGAGGCAAATGATTTAAGTTAAGATGTATATGATCGCCATCCTTTCCAACGCCTCGCCCTTCCCGAATCTCCATCGTCATACATCGGCTGACATAATCTCTCGGCGCAAGATCCTTATAGGTGGGTGCATATCTTTCCATGAAACGCTCACCCTCTGAGTTTGTTAAATAGCCACCTTCACCCCTAGCACCTTCCGTGATCAAGCAACCTGATCCATATATACCAGTTGGATGAAATTGAACAAATTCCATGTCTTGTAAAGGAAGTTGTTGCCTTGCTACCATCCCACCACCGTCTCCTGTGCACGTATGTGCAGATGTCGCACTAAAATAGCTTCTTCCATAACCGCCTGTGGCTAACACCACCATTTTTGCGTTAAACCTATGTATTGTGCCATCATCTAGCTTCCAAGCAATAAGCCCTTGGCAGGAGCCATTTTCGTCCATAATCAAATCAGTAGCAAAATATTCAATAAAAAACTCAGCATTATTTTTCAAGGACTGTCCGTAGAGTGTGTGCAATATCGCATGCCCAGTTCTGTCAGCTGCAGCACATGTTCTTTGGACTGGTGGACCCTCGCCAAACTCTGTTGTATGACCACCAAACGGGCGCTGATAAATTTTACCTTCCTCAGTCCTTGAAAAAGGCACTCCATAATGTTCTAATTCATAAACTGCTTTTGGCGCCTCTCTTGCAAGATATTCCATCGCATCCGTATCACCCAACCAATCCGACCCTTTAACAGTATCATACATGTGCCACTGCCAATTATCCGGGCCCATGTTTGATAATGAAGCAGCAATTCCACCCTGAGCTGCTACAGTGTGCGACCGCGTTGGGAATACCTTGGTTACGCAAGCAGTTTTTAACCCCTGTTCAGCCATTCCAAGTGTTGCTCTCAAACCAGCGCCACCAGCACCAACAACAACCACGTCATATTCGTGGTCTACAAATTCATATGAGGCCATTGTTTAGTTCCATAAAATTATCCACCAAATGCTATCTTTCCGAGTGCCATAATACTCAAAACTGAGAGAATCCATACCAACAGAGAGATGATCCTCAATAAGCTTTTATTCATCTTAATATTGTGAACGTAGTCCTCGATTACAACTTGTAAACCCTGTTTTAAATGTAAGAGGGAGACAACCAAAAATAATCCTGTCGCAAGGGCTACAAAATCATTTTGAAAATAGACGATCACTGCTTTATGACCCTTACCGAAAACAGCAGAAAAGAAATAAATAAATAATAAACTTGAGGGAATTAAGAGGATCGCGCTTACTTTTTGTAACAGCCAATGCTGAAGACCGTGTTCTTTAGAGTTCAAACTATAAATTACATTTTTAATCGATTTGACGTTCATGTTTAACCCTTACAGAGCAATGAGTGATATAATTGTTAGCAAGATCGAGCCAATTACCACGGTCCAACCTGATCGTGCTACAGTCTCCAAATTGAAACCATAACCAGCATCCCAAAAAAGATGCCGAATGCCATTAAGAAAATGAAACCAAAAAGCCCATAAAGATCCAAAGATTATAAAAATACCCATCCATGATTGTAAGAAGTAATCAATGAAAAGGAACACAGTTTCGTTGAACGCCGCAGCCAAAAACCAACAGATAATTAGCAGCAACCCAAACAACATTGCCACACCGGTTAGTCGGTGCATGATGGATACAGTCCAAGTAATTTGATACTGATAAATATCCAAATGCGGTGATAAAGGACGATTTGAATTGTTAGAATTTTCTATTTTCATTCTCCTTTAATGTCTTATCCATATTTAGAGCAAATGGCGCAAAATGCCATAGGGTCAATGGCATTAATATGGTTGATATGCAATTTAAATGCATTTTTTTGAATACGATCTTAAATATTAGATTTATCGAGGTATAAAAGCCCAATAGTCTAAATCAAGTAGTACATTTGCGTTATACTTACCATCTTCTTTTCTTAACTCAAAGCTATCTGAACTATTTTTCATTGCGACTAATCTTATCCTAATTGCGCCTATACTGACTTCATCAGTTTCCGAAGCATCCAATATCTCTGACCAAGCAGTAACTGTGTCCCCCGCCACACATGGATTAACATGCGAGCCCGAATTAATAGCAGCAATTAACTGCGCATTTGCCATTCCATTAAAACTAAGCGATCGCGCCAGTGATATGACATGACCACCATACACTAACCTACTCCCATCTTTTCGTTGAGTGACGTCATAGTGAACTTTAGCCGTATTTTGCCAAATTCTCGTAGCCATCATGTGCTCCGCTTCTTCAATCGTTACACCATCCACATGATTAATTGTCTCGCCGATAGAATAATCATTTAACCGATATTTATCACCAGATAATTCATAATTATAATTTTCGAAACTCAAACCTTCTGGGATAATTAAATCTTTGACAGTTAAACAAGGTTTTAATTTAGGTATAATTGTCGTGGGCTCTGACGAATTGTAATCTCTCTTTCGTATCATAACCCAGCGAATATACTCGATAACTTTTTCATCTCTTTGATTAAACCCAGATGTTCGAACCCAGACCACGCCGGTCTTGCCATTAGAGTTCTGCTTTAATCCAATAACCTCACTAATCGACCTTAATGTGTCACCAACAAATACAGGTTTTAAAAATGAACATTCAGCATAACCAAGATTAGCGACAGCATTTAATGAAATATCAGGCACTGTTTTCCCAAAAATAATGTGAAAAGCCGCTAACTCTGTTAAAGGAGATTCTGCAAACCCACATTTTCTTGCAAACTCATCGGAAGAATAAAGCGCATGTCTAGCTGGATATGCCGCCAAATATATAGCCCTTTCACCAGAGGTTAAGGTGCGCGGTACTGAATGGTTTATAATTTGCCCAACAAAATAATCTTCAAAAAACCAACCTCTATTTGTTTTACCTGACATCTTATTTTTCTTCCAAATCCTCGATAGCACACATTAAAGCCAAATTTCTTTTCGCTATCTCAACATGTAAGTTTTCTACTATATTACCATCTAACACTGCCACCCCTTTTCCATTTTTTACTGCTTCGTCAAAAGCTTCAATTTGACGAGTGTAGAGCTCCTTGTCATCGAATGATGGAGTATAGGTTTTATTGGATATCGCAATCTGAGCTGGATGAATAAGCGTTTTGCCATCAAAACCTAGATCACGTCCATGCTCAGCCTCATTCTTTAAGCCAACATCATCTTTAAAAGCATTATAGACCCCGTCTACACAGTTAATTTTAGCTTTTTTCGCAGCTAAAACACAAAAAGATAAACTTGTTAATAAAGGCGTTCTACTAGGAATAGGTCGACTATTTAGTTCTTTTTGTAGATCGTTCGTTCCCATTACTAAGCCACCCATTCTTTCCGATGCTTGACTAATTTCAGATGCATTCAATACCCCGTCAGGTGTTTCTATCATAGCCCAAATTTGTATCTTATTTGGCAACTTTGAAGCGTCTAAAAATTTTTCAACAGACAAAATGTCATTTTTTGAATTAACTTTAGGTAATAGAACTGCATCACAATTTGACTGTACCGTCATTTTTAAATCATTTTCAAACCACTCAGTATCAAGACCATTTATTCGTACTATTAAAACTCTCTTACCGTACCCACCTTGCAATAACGCTTTGTTCACGTTATTTCTTGCCGTTATTTTTTCATTAACTGAAACCGCATCTTCCAAATCAAAAATAATTGCATCAGTCGGTAATGTTCTGGCTTTATCAAGCGCTCGTACATTAGCTCCTGGCATATAAAGCACTGATCTATATGGTTTAATTTTATTAATCATTTCTAATTATTTTCCTTAACCTGTAAATTTATCAATTGAGTTAATTTAACCACAAATTCTTCTTAAATTTTTGCTAAAAATTGTTTTTCCAAAGATTCAGCATCATAATGATCGGTTATCCAATCTCGAAGTTTTATTCCCTTTGATTCCCCTTCACGTTCATAAGTGTCCATTAAGAAATCTAACAGACCAGTTTTAGTAAACTTAAGATGCAAATATTTTATACTAAACTGATCTCTAGTTTGCTTGACAGAGTAACCGTGGATATAAATTTGATAAAAAGCAGCTGCTATTGATGCTCGATCTGCACCAGATTTACAATGGAGAACAAATGGACCCTCTATTTTATCAAAATAATCAAACAACTCAATAAAGTGTTTTTTTGGAGTACAGGCTCGAGCCCACATGCTACAGTTTATTAACACAAGACCCAATGCATCACATGCTTCTTGTTCAAACAGATAATGTGATTGTTTGGGGGTCCCACGCAAATTAATGATAGTTTTAACACCTAATTCTTTATATTTTTTTAATCTTCTTGGCGAAGGTTGGTTTGATCGAAAGGCATTAGGGGAAAATTGATAAAAATTCGTCCATAGAACTCTTAAAAACCCATGATCCATTAATTGAAAATGCACATGAGACAAAAATCTCTGCCAGGGGGTATCAATAGAATTTCCAAACCTGTTACGGAGCTTGCTTTCTACTTTTTCCACACGACCCCAAATACGGTCCAACATATATAAGTTTCCTTAATTTAGATTGTTCTGTCTTATATGAATTCATTTTGATTTTCAAATAAATAGGGTGTTCAATCAACTTAACTGCCTCTAACGGCTTGATAGACTAATTTAATAACTATAATAGAATAAAATGTCTCAAAAAGGTCGCCCTTATTTAGCAATACCAGGACCCTCAGTAATTCCTGAACGGGTTCTAGCCTCAATGCACCGTCCCTCACCTGATATTTATAAAGGTGAACTCCATGATATTACCGCCTCACTGATTCCAGATCTTCAAACAGTTGCCCAAACAGAGTCAAAAGTTGCAATTTACATTGCTAACGGTCATGGAGCTTGGGAAGCGGCAATTGCTAATACTTTAAACCCAGGAGACCACGTCTTGACACTTGCTACGGGCCGTTTTGCATTTGGGTGGGCAGAAATTGCTGAAAAACTTGGTGTAAAAATCACTGTTTTAGATTTTGGAAAATCTGCCGGTATAGATATTGAAAAAGTTGAGGAAGCTCTTGAGAAAGACACTGCGAAACAATTTAAAGCAATTTTAGTGGCACACACTGATACCTCAACTTCTATAAGAACTGACCTAAAAGAATTGCGCTTATGTATAGATAAAATTGCTCATCCAGCGATGATCTTCGCAGATTGTATTGCCAGCCTTGGAACTGATTGTTTTAAAATGGATGAATGGGGCATTGATTTAATGATTTCCGCTTGTCAAAAAGGCTTGATGACGCCTCCTGGTTTGAGTTTTGTATGGTATAATACTCGAGCCCAACAGGCTAGATCTAAAAAAGAGAACGTGAGTATGTATTGGGATTGGGAGCCTAGAAGTAACGTAAAAAGATTCTATCAATATTTTTCGGGAACGGCTCCCACCCACCATATTTATGGCTTGCGGACAGCTTTGGACATGCTTGTTAAAGAGCAAAACATAGCTGATGTGTGGGCTAGGCACAAGAATCTTTCACAGGCAATTTGGGCTGCGTTTGATTGCTGGTCCTCGCCGGGTCATATTCAAATGAACGTTAAAGATAAACAATTAAGATCTCATGCAGTTACTGCGGCCAGCATTAAAAGTGGTGGGGCTAAAAAACTCCAAGATTGGTGTGAGAGAAATTCTGATCTTACTTTGGGCATAGGTTTAGGTATGGCAGAGCAAGAGGATCCAAAAATTCACGATTTCTTTCGCATTGGACACATGGGACATATAAATGCCACAATGATCCTTGGAGTATTATCAACTATTGATGTTGCCTTAAAAGCACTCAACATTCCACATGGTCAAAATGCTATAGATTCCGCCACTCACACACTTGCAAAAACTTATAAAATTTAGAAATGTTTTTAAGCAAAGTTTATTAAATTTTACTTAGAACCTTTGGTAAAACCTGTTCTAACAAATCAAGATCCTCAGGCTTTCCAGCTGAAATTCTGATACATCTATTTTGCGGTTCAACAAATGGCATCCTTACGAAAATACCATTCGAAATGAGACCTTTCATTATTCTAACAGCTCTTTCTTGCCCACCACCACAGTCAATTGCCACAAAATTTGTAGCGGATGGAATAGCTTTTAGATTATTCGTCTTAGCAATATCATAAATTCTGTTTTTCGAAGCATTCACATTATCTATAGTTTGAAGAAGGTGAGGTTTGTCATCTAATGCCGCAAGTGCTCCCGCTTGACTAACTCTACTCACTCCAAAGTGATTTCTGATTTTATTAAAAGCCAGCGCTAATTCATTATGACAAATTGCATATCCGACACGGGCACCAGCCATTCCATAAGCCTTAGAAAAGGTCCGGAATCTTATTACTTTCTTATTATCAATTTCAATATTTGGTGCTGTGCCTTGCGGCGCAAATTCTACATAAGCTTCATCCAATATAAATAAACAGCCATCCGGAATATTTCTCATGGCCAATTCTAATTGAGCACCACTGTGACAAGTTCCCATTGGATTGTCAGGGTTTGAAAAATAGCAAAGTTTAGCCTGACTTTCCCGCGCTAGATTTAAGAGAGATAACGGATCTTCACAATCATTGAGGTATGGAACAGTTTTCAAGATTCCACCATATCCTGCCACATGAAAATTAAAAGTTGGATAGGCGCCTAACGATGAAACGACCTTGTCACCTGGCTCAATAAACAGTCGGCACAAATATCCAAGTAATGCATCAATACCTTCCCCAATAACTATATTTTTTACACTTGTATTGTGAAGGGTTGCTAACTTTTCTTTCAAATCAAAATTTTCAGGGTCCCCATACATCCAAGTATCTTTTGCAGCATTTTGCATTGCTTCAACACACAGAGGGGATGGTCCAAATACGTTTTCATTGGCTCCCAAACGCGCCTTGAATAAACTGTTATTTTCTCGCTCCTGAGTTTCAGGACCTACAAATGGAACAGTTGACGGAAGACCTTCAGTTATAGTCGTAAAACGGAATGTTGACATATTACTATCCACTCAATTTTCATAAAGAATTTTTCTTACACTAACTTAATTCATTTAATCTATCTACAGCTCTAGAAATTTTTTCTACTTCCAACAGGCATTGTTCCAAACGCTGATTGTTTTCTAATAGAACTTTTTCAGGTGCATTTTCTATAAATTTTGGATTATCCAGTCGAGACTTGATACTATTTATATCATTTTGTAGCTTTAGCAAAATACTCTCTAATCTATTTTTTTCAGCTCCTAAATCTAAAACTTGAGATATCGGTAAACAAAATGAACCACCGTCAACTGTGAGCGTTACTGAACCTTTTGGCGCTTCAGCAGCTTCTGAAATAGTTTCCAATCTAGCAAGACGTTTTATCATTACCAGATTTTCATTAAAGGGTTTATCTTTGCCCTTTTCAAGTTCTAGAATTATTAAGTCAATTTTCGCACCACCATTCACGTTCATTTCTGATCTAACTGAACGGATCGTCTCTATTAACGTAATTACCCAATTCATTTCATTATCTGCGGCTAAATCAATCAAATCATTTGATTTGTATTCTGGCCAATCCTCGTGAATTAACATATTTGATCGATTAGTGATGTCACTCCACAATTGCTCAGTGATAAATGGCATTATAGGGTGCAACATTATTAAGCATTGATCAATAACCCAGGCTAACGTTTGTTGAGTCTCTGTTTTGACTGCTTTACTATCACCCTGAAACAATGGTTTAGAAAGCTCGACATACCAGTCACAAACCTTTCCCCAAACAAATGCATAAAGTATATTTGCTGTATCATTAAATCTATATTGATCAAGCGCATCATCCATCGCCTCTCGACACTTTGCCACCTCACCAATTATCCATTTGTTTAAGGTTTGCGAAATCATATTAGGATCAAAGTTTTTGTCTGGTTTGCATTCATTAAATTCAGCAAACCGGGCGGCATTCCACAATTTTGTTCCAAAATTTCTATAACCAACAACTCTTTGAGTAGATAATTTCAAGTCACGGCCCATAGCAGCCATTGCTGTCAACGTAAATCTAACAGCGTCAGCCCCATATTCATCTATTAACTCAAGTGGGTCTAGAACATTACCTAGAGATTTTGACATCTTTTTGCCATGCTCATCCCGAACAAGTGCGTGAACATAAACAGTATGAAAAGGTTCTTTTTCAACCACGGCTAATTGCATCATCATCATACGTGCGACCCAGAAGAAAATGATATCAAACCCAGTAACTAAAACATCTGTGGGGAAATACTTGCCAAACTCTTTAGTATCTTCAGGCCATCCTAATGTTCCAATAGGCCAAAGACCTGACGAAAACCATGTATCTAAAACATCAGGGTCACGTGTGAGTTTTTCCCCACCAGCCATCAAAACTGCTTCTTCCTCCGAAGTAGCGCAATATTGATTACCAGCATTATCATACCAGACTGGTATTTGATGACCCCACCAAAGTTGTCTAGAAATACACCAAGGCTCAATATTTTCTAACCAGTGAAAATAAACTTTTCTATCTCTTTCAGGTAAGATTTTTGTTCGTCCATTCTTGACGGCATCAATCGCTGGCCCAACAATTTTCTTTGCATCTACAAACCATTGATCAGTAAGCATGGGCTCTATTACAACCTTCGATCTATCACCAAAAGGTTGCATCACTTTCTTATCTTCGATTCTTATAAGCAAACCTAATTTATCAATATCATCAACCACTGATTTTCTTGCATCAGAGCGTGATAATCCTCGATATTTTATTGGTACTAAATTATCTAATGCATCATCAATACGCATATTTCCTTTTGTATCCATCAGGGCATAAAGAGGGATATCATTACGCTCAGCTACCTCATAATCATTAAAGTCATGAGCACCTGTAATTTTTACTGCACCTGAACCAAAATTTGGGTCAGGATACTCATCTGAAATAATTGGTATTGTTCTATCACATAAGGGTAAATGGACTTGCTTACCAATTATGGAAGCATATCGAAGATCATTCGGATGCACTGCAACTGCACCGTCACCCAACATTGTTTCTGGTCTAGTAGTTGCTATTGAAATAAAGTCTCTCTCTTCCTCCAATATGATTTGACCGTCGTCGTCTTTCTCCACATAAGTATACGTTTCGCCACCTTCCAATAAGTATTTGAAGTGCCAGAATTTTCCATCAGTTTCAATATTCTCGACTTCAAGATCAGAAATTGCGGTTTCAAAATGTGGATCCCAGTTGACTAACCTTTTTCCCCTGTAAATATACCCCTTATTATACATTTCCACAAAGACCTTCAAAACGGCATCGTGAAATCCTTTATCCATTGTAAATCTGTTTCGATCCCAATCACAGGAGGCTCCTAACCTTTTTAATTGATTTACAATTGTATCACCACTCTCCTCTTTCCACTCCCAAACCTTCTCTAGAAATTTCTCGCGCCCTAATTCCTCCCTGCTCGGTAACTTTTCTTGAGCAAGCTTGCGCTCAACAACCATCTGCGTCGCTATCCCAGCGTGATCTTGGCCAGGTTGCCATAAAGTATCAAAGCCCCGCATCCTGTGCCACCTAATCAAAATATCTTGTAATGTGTTATTAAACGCATGCCCCATATGCAGGGATCCTGTCACATTTGGTGGAGGTATCATTATTGAAAAACTTTTAGCACCTTTTTTTGCATTTGCACCGGCAGCGAAAGATTTACTTTCTATCCAGGCAGATAGAATTCCTGCCTCAGACATTTTAGGATTGAAGTTTTTTTCCATACTTAGCTACACCACTATAATCTACTTATCATCTACTTATAGGTGGATTTACTTAAACGAAAGCCTTCCATGCGTTAAATCAAAAATAATAAGTGATAAATGATAAAATTTAACAACAATTTTTTGTTAAACAGACATAAGGCTAACTATTGAGCTCTTTCTTTTGCTATTTTAGCATCAAACAGTGGCATTGGATCTGCTTCAATTATTGATTTGCTGTAAGGTTCTCTGGCAAAAACTTCTTCAACCATTGGCCGAAAAAACTCCAAAGGCAATTCAGGATATGAGGGGTCAAAACTAGTCTGATCCCATCTTGAACAAAACTCCGCACAATCTTGAAAAAATTTATGGTCTTTGAATTTATCGCGTTTATGCTGATTGCCACCCACTAAGTGCCCATAATAGATCATTTGAAAATCACCATGTTTTTCAACTACCCATCGACATTGTTCTCTGACAAATGGCTTGAGAATAGTTGCGGCGTATTCATCATGATTATAAGGTGCAAAGATATCTCCAATATCATGTAGGAGCGCCGATACAATCCAATCGATATCAGCACCATCTCTCCAAGCTCTTGATGCGGATTGAATAGAATGACCGAGCCTAGTCACTTGATAACCTGAGAGGCTCTCATCTAAGTTAACTAAGGCCTTCAATAAGCGATCTGCAGTACCTTTAGTATACTCAACTTCATGATCATTTAGAAAAGTATAATCTTCCGCATCTCCATCTTCCATTTTAGTGAATTTAACTTGATCCATATTTAGGCCTCGCTATGTACTGTTACAGAAGAATTATATCAGCAAGTAGTGCTACAGCTAATACTATTGTTAGTTTATCATACATAGCATGGGCTCAGACATCAATTTCAAAAGCGACAAACTTATTGTCGTTTTGAAAAGATATTATCCATTTACTTGTGACAAACTCATACTTATCAGTAGTTTTTATAGCCATTCTTAAGATCAACAAGGAAACCAATGGGCAAATCAATTATGATACAGGGAGCTGGTTCTAATGTCGGCAAGTCTTTACTGGTTGCAGGAATTTGCCGCGCTATGAGCAATCGAGGTTACAAAGTAAGCCCATTCAAACCACAAAACATGTCAAACAATGCGGCCGTTACTGAAGATCATGGCGAAATTGGTCGGGCACAGGCGTTACAGGCAATTGCAGCAAGAATAAAACCTCATAGTGATTTAAACCCTGTACTTTTGAAACCAGAATCTGAAATTGGTAGCCAAGTAATCGTAAGTGGGAAAAGAATAGCCACAGTAAAAGCTCGTGAATATGCAAAATTGAAGCCTAAGCTCTTAGATGCAGTTATGAAAAGCTTTAACCATATAAAAAAAGAAAATGACTTTGTGATAATTGAAGGTGCTGGTAGTCCTGCTGAAGTCAATCTTCGCAAAGGTGACATAGCAAATATGGGCTTTGCAGAAGCAGCAAATGTACCAGTTGTTATTATTGGTGATATCGACCGTGGTGGCGTAATTGCACAATTAGTAGGTACCAAAGAGATATTGGACACTCCCGATAATCAACGAATAAAAGGATTCATTATCAACAAGTTCCGTGGAGACATTAGCTTATTTGATGATGGACTAACTATCATAAAAAAAAGGACAGACTGGGCTTCTTTAGGAGTAGTGCCTTGGTTTGAAAAAGCGAATATTTTACCAGCAGAAGATATCCTGGATATATCATCTTCAGAGGGCGGACCAATCACGGTTGTGGTTCCTAAACTACGTCGAATTGCAAATTTTGATGATTTAGACCCACTAAAAATAGAAGCGTCCATTTCATTAAAAATTATTGAGCGTGGCAGGCCTCTACCACAAAATGCTCAGTTAGTTTTAATACCTGGTTCAAAATCAACAATGAGTGACCTTGAAGATTTTCGATTACAGGGTTGGGATATTGATTTACAAGCCCACGTCCGAAGGGGCGGGCAAGTCTTAGGTATATGCGGTGGATATCAAATGTTAGGAAAAATGATACATGACCCCAAAGGAATTGAAGGGCCACCTAGAAGCATCGTAGGCTTAGGTCTTTTAGACATTGAAACTACAATGTCAGAACAAAAAGTTTTAAGAGAAGTAACGGCGATGACTAGAGATAGTAACTTACAAGTCAAAGGTTATGAAATTCACATTGGAAAATCATCTGGGAACGACCTGAGCAACAGTTGGTTGCAAGTTAATAATAATAACGTTTCTGCTGCATCCAGGAATGGGCAGATCCAAGGATGTTACTTACATGGAATTTTTTCCAATGATGCGTTCAGATCGGCATATATCGCCAAATTAGGAGCTAAATTTTCAAACGTGAATTTCAAGGATAAAATAGATAAAACTCTTGATTTACTTTCTGAACATATAGAAAAATATATAGATTTAGATCATCTGATCAAACTAACAAAATAATTAATTTGAATGCCTATTTTCCAAGCTTTTTCAACAAGTTGTCAAATTTAAAAAATTGACCTTTTCTAGGTGCATCTTTTACAAGTTCGTAGTTTCGCTTTACATCATACTCATCGACATCAAGGTTTAAATTTGAAACAGTTAATAACCCAACAGATTTTAGCAATTCATACGCTGCTACATACTCATCACGCCTGGTCGAAGCCAACTGAACTTTAGCTGCCATTAAACTTTGCTCTGCATCTAAAATATCAAGCGTAGTGCGCAATCCAAATTCTGCTTCATCCCTCACACCTCTATATGCAGTTTCAGCCGCTCTTATTTGTTTATTATTTGCTACAATCAATGCTCTCGCGATATTAAGCTGTGACCATCTTGTAGCCACAGCTTGCTGTATTCGGCGAGTTTGATAAATTAAGTTTGAACGTGCTTTCTCTACTGCTATGAGCGCTTTTCGTTCTTCTGAAGATCTGGCACCTCCTTGATAAAGCACCACGCTACCACCGAAGGAAAGGTTAGATGAAAGCTTACTAGTTTGCGAAGAATCAGTAATCTCTCCAGCCAGAGAAAAAGTAGGTTTATAATTCGCTCTCGTTAGGTCTAATTTTAAATCAGCAATCTCAACGGCGTGCTTAAGCGCCCTTAGTGTAGGATGGTTTTTCGCCGCCGCCAATTTGGCCAAGTTAAGAGTTTGTGGCAAATCTGGAGTTGGGGGAGGATCCTTGAGTTCTTTTGGTGCTATTCCAATTACCATTTGATATGCTTCTGTAGCTATCTCAAGATTGCCAATTTGACTCGCAAGTTTTCCTTTAGCTGCCTCCAATCGGGATTCCGCGAAACTAATGTCGGTTTTTGTTATTTCTCCGACTTCAAACCTGTCTTGAGCAGCTTGGACTTCCTTTGTTAGCAACTTTACACTGTTTTGTTCCAAGGCTACAAACTCAAGACTGCGTCGCATGTTCATGTAAGCAGTGACAGCCGAAAGCAATACATCCTGCTCTGTTTCTATCAATCCAATTCGCTTAGCCTTCAGGGCTGATGTCGCAATCGCAATGTTTATATCTGCTCTTCCACCGTCAAGAACTGGCATGCTGGCGGATATACTCGTACCGATTGAATTAGAACTACAGAAACCTCCACAATTTGGAGAATAGTTATAACCTGAGGAAATACTTTGGCTTGCAGACAGATTAAATCGTTTTGCTGCAACCGCTTTTGCAACAGACTCATCTGCTTCTTTTACAGACATCCGTTCAAGCATTAATTCATCACTATTATTGTAAGCATTTTGCAGTGATTGTTTTAACGTGTCCGAATGTGATGCCAAAGAAAATAATGGCAAAATTATTAACGCTAATAAATAAGGTTTGAAGTTACTTCTACTACTACACACTCTTACTTCCCCCAAAGTATTCGTTTTCATCATTTTACCAAGTTCTCAACGCTTCTATTTAGTAGGTATTAAACGACAAATAACTAAATTTCCGTCGAAAATCGAAAAATGATTCCCATTGATATAAGTATATAGATTTCTGACAGATAAAATCTAGAAGTAAAACTCTTCTTCTTTTTTAAAGCCATTTAAAATGGGAGCCACAGCATTAAATTCGAATCTCCAATTCACATTACCCCGAGTTTTTATCCCCAACTGCACCTTGCCAATCGCATTATCCATAAATATTGCAATAATACGCCCCCCATCTTTTAACTGCTGAATTATTTCGTCGGGAATATACTCCACCGCTCCCTCAACAAATATTGAATCATACGGACCGTGTTTTGCATTGCCTTTATGTAAGTCTCCTTCTACGATAAACGCATTATCTATCTCTTGAGAAGCTAAGCAATTCTCCGCATCGATGGACATATCTGGCTCATCAAGACCAACAACAGCCTCAACTATCTGCGAAATCACTGCGACGCCATAACCACTACCGCTACCAATAACCAAAACCAACTGACTAGATTTCAACTCCAATGCATCTAACATTTTAGCAAAGATCCTTGGATCCAATAAAACCCGATTTTTTATTAAAGGAATGTGATCACCAATGTAAGCGATTGACCTAAGGTTATTTGGAAGAAACTGCTCGCGTGAAATCTTCAACATTGCATCGATTATAGGAAATTTTGTGACGTCAGATGGTCGGACCTGGGTATCAACCATTGCCACACGTCTTTCAGTAAAATCTGTCATTTTAATTACCGGAATTTTAATTACTATTTAAATTAGTATTAACCTTTAATCCAACAAAAGAGCAAGGTGTCAACGAGGCTAAAAGTTCTTGCGTGTAATCTAAGCACTTGTTATGACCACGAAACCATTGTTCGGCGAGTTGGCGGAGTGGTTACGCAGCGGTTTGCAAAACCGCGTACACCGGTTCAATTCCGGTACTCGCCTCCAATGTTTTGATCATAAATTAAAATGCTATTACAGATTTAAACCAGTAATTTAAATTGACCCAACTAATAAATCAAAATTTAATCCAATTGATCTTACTACCAATACTTTCCATAAATTTTTGTAAATCTGAAATTGACAAAGATATCGTTCTATCATTTACCAAAGGGTGAGCGTACAATTTTTTACAATGCTTCAATTTTGAATCAACAAACATTTCAACAGAGTTCCCAACACCATTTACCATGGACAGTGGCGATACGGCTCCTGGTCTAACACCTAAATTTTGAAATAAACGTTCGCTGGAACCAAAAGACAATCGCTTACAATTTAGATTTTTTGATAGTCCTTTTAAATCAACTACACAGTCCTGTTCTGCTACAACCAGAATATTTCTCTTCTTGGAGTCTCTTAAATATAAATTTTTTATATGCCCTCCACCCTGCTCACTTGTTAAAAATATTCCTTCGACTTTTTTCGAGTCAACCACGGTTCTTAAAGGCTCATGATTAAATAGTTCAAATTTAACTCCAATATCCTTTAAAAAACCTAATAAGGCGTCTGATGAAATAGGTAAGCTTTCTTGAAAGCGTGACGAGCCATCAATCATTATTAAACTTGCAATAGTCTATAGCGTCCTCGAGCCTATCATCTCCCCAAAATATATCTCCTCCAACCTGAAATGAAGGAGCACCAAATATTTTATTTTTTTTAGCTTCACTAGTATTTTGTTCATATTCATCAATTACACTACCTGAATTAGCTTTTTTTAAAGTTTCATCAAAATCTTTACCAACCCTTAAGAGGGTCTGCTTCAAGTTCTCTTCAGAACCAGCTTCTAGGTGGTTTATGAACCATAGCTGATACGTGGTTTCAAAATAATCTAAATACCATCCTTCTCTGGCGGCCAAAACACCAATCAAGTTTGACAGATCAAAATTCTTGAGCGGGTATGGCACTGGTGTTTCTGGTATTAGAATCTCGTATTTTAAAGCCCTACGCTGAATATCTTTCCACATGTACTCAACTTTTTCTGACTTAGAACGTGGAAATGGTATGTTTTCCATATCAATCATGATCTTTCGGATATTAAATGGTTTAATAATAAAGTCTTTTACCTGCTGATTTAGAGCGGTTCTTAATCTCTGCGATGTAAGATAAGTGTAGGTGCTTCCAATCGAAAGCCAGCAAACCAAGGTATTACTCATTATTATTCCTTACTTATAGTTTTGAATACTTTTAGGTCTAAATAAAATTAGGATGAAAACACGACATATAAAGAAATTATTACAATAATAGACACAATCAGCCTCATCAAGACATATTCCTGACTGTTTATGCCCTTAAAATATAACCAGTAGTCCAGCCCAAGCAATATAAATAGAGTTAAGATTAACCATATCTGGAAAGGGATGTTCGTGAACCAGACATAAGCAGCAAAAATTAATAGGGTCAAAAAATTACTTAAAATTTTGAGAAATATCTGATGGTTTCTAGATAATTGGAAAGACAAGCCCCAATGAGATCCTGCTATAAAAACTACAATGATCAAGCCATACGAGTTAATTATCTTTTCAACATCGCCAAACAACGAAAATCGTTCCAAGTCCCAGTACATGAGGATAGCAGCTATTATAAAAGGTAAAGATCCCGCGTAAGTTAGAACAGAAACAAGTTTAAGTTTTTTAAAGTCAAAATAATCTCGCATAAATACATGGCTAAACTACCATTTAGCTAGATATCAAGTTTGAAATTGAATTTATTAAAGATTCTTCTGAATCTTTTAACCCGTATATAACCATGCCGGGGTTGACTTGATTTGCGAAAAAATAGTTAATTAGAAGTCATATTTTCAACATAAATATTTTAGGCAATGGAGAAAACAAAATGCATATTGAACCATTTGGTATAGAAATGTGGATGAACGAATTTGAGGATCATTGCAAATATAATCTGGCAGAAACATGCGTAAAATCAATGACTTTAGGAGAATTA